>X285_Short_beaked_Echidna__coassemble_380_pt1 | contig 68996 bp, 70 predicted proteins | sample X285_Short_beaked_Echidna__metabat2_high_PE_005 | metagenome-assembled genome bin X285_Short_beaked_Echidna
TGATAAAACAGATGTAGTAGCTTGTGATTAATTTGGGAGAAAACAAACTTTTAATGTTTTAGTATCAGGAGTCTGAATAGAGTCTAACATCATACAATCATGATTGTCAACATCAATTACACCGACACCCATTATTTCAAGACCCCACTTTAGCTCGCCTGCGCATCCTGACCAAAAACGACCAACCCAAGTGGTGTGATGACCTGACTTGTTGATATATGATTGATCTATAGCAATTACAAGTCTACTGCCAGTAAGGTTTTCTCGAATTAGATGCTCTTTGATAGCAAACCAATCACATTGAGTTGACTTAAAAGTATTTCGGTATGTCTTTTCGCAAAAAGTGCCATATCGTTCTAATTAGAGAAAGTTTATCTTGCCAAATATAGCCACATAAAGCATCATAGTCTCAAATAGTACCTTTTTGAGTGGTTTTTGGATATGTAGCACTGATTGGATAGCCTCGCAGCATATTGTCTTGTATTGTTCAAATATTGATTTAGCAACCATAACGAGTAGTATTTTAGACTACTAAGCTACTGAAAATCAGCGATATATACAAATTTTTAACTATTATTTTTAAACCATCTACAACTTTGTTGCTGATAATTACAGTATAAAATATGCCGAGTATCACCACACTCAAATCTAAATATATTAATCAAATTGGCAGTAGCCAATTATACAATTAAACCTAATCTGTTAAACAAAATTTACCGAAGTATTGATAGTGTCAGTTACCAAATATCAGCTCAAACAAAACGGGTGTAATGTGCGTTGGAATGAAATACTTCGCATTATGTCGACTCAAGTAAGAGTGACTGCCGAAATTGAAAACTCTCAAGGTACGACTTTCGCAATCAGAAAAAGTACCGAACCAGAGCCTCAACATTAAGCAATCTACAAAGCCTTAGGGATAACAAGGAATAATAAAACTATTCTAAAATCCGTAGTACATCCAAACGGAGTTCAAAAAAATAAAGATATTGAAAATCAGGATATTTTTTCAGGATAGTGCGCAATGTGTGTTAATAGCTATATCTCTTATTCTCGGTCGACATATTTGTTGAATTGGTAGGTGGGTAGGGCGAGTGCCATTCCGGCGTGGATAGTACCATCGATGCCTAATAGTTGTTGGAGTTTGCCTTTGCCTTTCGAGGCAGCAACACAGACAAAGCCTGTGTAGAAATGGTTGATGCCTAAAGCCTCTGCCATAAGCGATGAGTTTTGATATGCAAGGTTGGCATCTTGGCAGCCAAAACGACTATGACTGTCGGTGTAGTAAAGTATTACAGTGGTAGCCTGACGGAGAATAGGGTCGTAGCCTGCTTCGTATTTGGCTTTCATCTTGTGGAACGTGCCAATATAGGCATAGTTCGATGGTGAGAAGCGGCGAAGAAGAGGACGAATAATGGGTCGGTCTATCTTTGTGAGCATTGCGGTGTAGGTGTCGATAGTGAATTGGGTAACTTGGCGAATGACGGCAGGGTCGGTGATTACCATTTCTCTCACATCTCGACTATTGGTGGCGGTTGGGGCATAGTGTGCAGCCTCAACTATTCTATCTAAAATATCGGTAGGGATAGGCTCATTCGAGAACATACGATTCGAACGGCGTCCTTTGATTAGTGTCATAAGGGCATCGGCAGTGGGGTAGTCGGTAGTGCGGTCGAAACTATGCACTGTCCCTTCGTGGAAATTGGAGTGTGATATAGCATTGGTGCTACATGCCGCTACGCATTGTCCGCAACGAAGACAGCCTACAGGGTCTACCTCTATGCCTTGTTTAGTGGCAGTGAATAGTTGAGCCGGACATATTTCGGTGCAACGTCCGCATTGTATACAAAGGTCGTTGTCGATAGTGATTTGTGCTTTCATAGTTTAGTCTTTTTAAGAGTTCGTATAATTAGGGGTGTTATTTGCAAAAGTTGAGTGATGTTTGAGTGTCGAGTAATCGGAAAGTGGTGCGGTGATGAGGGGTTGCTCCATAGAGGGCTATGGCGTGGCGGTGTTTTTTGGTAGGGTAGCCTTTGTTTGTTGCCCAATCGTAGGCAGGGTATTCTTGAGCGAGACCAATCATATAATCATCGCGGTAGGTTTTGGCAAGGACCGATGCAGCAGCTATCGACATAAACCGTGCATCGCCTTTTACCTGAGTAGAGTAGGGTATATCGTGGTAAGGTTTAAAGCGGTTGCCATCTACTATTATATTTTGCAAACTTAGTCCTTTTCCGGTTAATTGTTTTACCACTTCGTCTAACGCTCGTTGCATAGCCAATATGCTGGCGTTAAGAATATTTATCTCCTCAATTTCCCGTACCGTTACTATGCCTACAGCCCAAGCCACAGCCTCTGCCTCTATGACGGGGCGAAGCGAGTAACGTTGCCTCTCTGATAGTTGTTTACTATCGTTAAGCAGAGGATGGTCGAACGACTGCGGCAATACCACGGCAGCGGCATATACATCGCCAGCCAAGCACCCACGCCCTGCCTCATCGCATCCAGCCTCTATTATATCGGGTATAAAATATGGTAAAAGCATAAAAACAAAATTATTGGTCAGTTGTGATTTAGTCGTAAATGGTCGTTCTTTAGTACAATAAACTTAGTACTACTGTTCCGACGGTGTGGAGGGTGGAGGGGTCGATACCCGATAGGTTGTCGCGGGTGGTGTGCCAACGAGGGTTGAAGCTGCTGTTGGTGGTGGGGTCGTACTGTATAATGTCGATACAGGGTATGCCGGCTCGCATTACATTTAGGTGGTCGTCGGTAACTCCGCCTCCTATGCGGTTAACAAATTGTTGCGAGTAGCCAAGTTGTGCAGCGGCTGCCCACACTCGGTCGTTTACCCACTGGGCATTAGCTTCGGATATATACTCACGGTAAAACTGCGCTCCTGCACCGCCTACCATATCGAGTAGTATGCCGTATTGCGCTTTGTAGCCTGCTACGTGTGGGTGTGCTGCCCAATAAGCCGAACCTAATGCCCAACCGCCATCTTCTGAGGCAAGGTTGCGTTCCCATTCGGGTGCGCCCCAATCCTCTAAATCGAACAAGATGAGGTCGACACCTACTTTTGCCTCCGTCATTGATAGTTGACGAGCAATTTCCATTATTACACCCACACCCGATGCGCCATCGTTTGCCCCAATGATAGGTTGTCGTCGGTCGGAAGGATGAGCCTCTTCATCGGCAAAAGGGCGGCTGTCCCAGTGCGCACAAAGCAGTACACGATTGCTATGTTTTAAACCATACTGTGCTATGATGTTGACTACTGGCATTTTAGTGCCATTGTATAGTGTTGTTGAGCCACGCTGACATATAACAGTGTCGGCACCAAGGCGAGTGAAGTGAGCTGTGAGATAGCTGGCACAGAGGCGGTGAGCATCTGTTCCCGGTACACGAGGACCAAAAGCACACTGCTCTGCTACATAGCGGTATGCACTGTCGGCATCAAAGTGGTAGGAGTGTTGTGGCATAGTTTCGTTGGTGTTAGATTTTTGCTCTTTTGGTGCGCATGATATGAGCGATAAAAGTGTTATTGTTGTGGTTAGAAAAAATGATATAAGTCGGAGCATAAAGTGTAGAATGGAAATAAAACTACCAATGCACCTACTTGTGGCGTAAAGCCGCTAATAGGTGCTGTGGGGAGTGATTATTGTTACTAATATCGTTCGGTTGCCCAATAGTTTAGAGCTTAAACGATTGTAGATATTAGATAGTAAAGTCGAGAGCTATGCTCGATGCTGCTACTGCGTGCATGTGTTTTTTAACGATGTTGCAGTGGTATGGGTCGTTTTGATAAACGTCAAGTGCTGCCCAGTCGTCTACAGTAACTTCGAGCATAATGTCGTACGAGCGTTGTGAGTGTAGCTCGTCGGCATTGGCTGCAATGGTTCGAGCCGATGGTACTTTGCCTACCATAGAGCGGAGTATAGATAGAGTCTCTTCGACAAGTTTCTCAGTTGGCTCTGTCAATTTGAAACATACTATGTGCTTTACCATAATGTGTTGTTTGTTTTCGGAGTTAATATTATTGTTGTTTTAGCGTTGTGCATCGGGGTCGGAATACCACGATGCGTATGTACCATAATTGTGTGCTATTTTTTGGTTTATTTCGGCTGCTTGTTCTGGCGCTACCTCTTTTACCATTTTGGCAGGCACGCCAGCCCATAGGGTGTGAGGTGGCACTTTAGTGTTGCTAAGTACAAGTGCGCCGGCGGCAACTATTGCACCTTCGCCTATCACTGCACCATCGAGAACAGTAGAACCCATACCTATTAATGCATAGTCCTCAACCTTTGCGCCGTGGATGGTTACGTTGTGCCCCACGCTCACCCAGTCGCCTATTTCGATAGTCGATTTTTTGTAGAGGGTGTGCAGTACTGCACCATCTTGAATATTAACGTGACGACCTATCTTTATTGAGTTTACATCGCCACGGAGTACAGCACCAAACCAGATGCTCGAACCCTCACCTATCACTGTGTCGCCTATCACAGCGGCATTGTCTGCCAAAAATACATCTTCGGCTATTTCGGGTGTAAAACCACACACCGACCTTATTATTGCCATTGCTATTGAATTGATTTATTTGTTAGTGTAGTCTGTCTACAAGAATAAGTTACCCGACTACACCCTATTATAAAACAAAAAAGCATTTGATAGGGTGGCGGTATGCGACCCAATCAAATGCTTGATATGGAGATAATTGGTTGCTACAAAACGTAAAGAACAACGTGCAACCCTATACTATCTTATTTGAATTTTTTGAAAATCACACTTGCGTTGTGACCACCAAAGCCGAAAGTGTTAGACAGAGCGGCATTGATAGTACGATGTTGAGCTTTATTCAAAGTAAGATTTAGTTTGTAATCTATCTCTGGATCTTCGTCGCCCTCGTGGAAGTTGATAGTAGGAGGAACGATGTCGTTTTTCACAGCAAGCAAAGTGATAAGTCCCTCTACCACACCGGCAGCACCAAGCAGGTGACCAGTCATAGATTTGGTGGACGAGATATTCATTTTGTAAGCGTGTTCTCCAAAGACATTCTTTATAGCTTTAAGTTCGGCTATATCGCCAAGAGGAGTAGATGTGCCGTGAACGTTTACGTAGTCGAGATCCTCGGGCTGTAAGCCTGCATCTTCGAGAGCGTTTTTCATAACGGCAGTAGCACCAAGACCCTCTGGGTGAGGAGCAGTGATGTGGTGAGCATCGGCACTTAATCCACCGCCTACCATTTCGCCATAAATGCGTGCGCCACGAGCCACAGCGTGTTCATACTCTTCGAGTATCATTGCTGCGCCACCCTCGCCAAGTACGAAACCATCGCGGCTCTTAGAGAATGGACGTGAGGCAGTAGCAGGATCATCGTTGCGAGTAGAGATGGCTTTCATCGAAGAGAAACCACCTACACCAGCCTCCGAAACGGCAGCTTCTGCACCACCGGCTACTATGGCATTGGCTTTGCCAAGGCGTATGTAGTTGAAGGCATCGATAAGAGCATTGGTCGATGAGGCACAAGCCGAAGTGGTTACAAAGTTAGGACCGCGAAGACCAAACATTATAGAGATATGACCAACCGAGAGGTCGGAAATCATTTTAGGAATAAAGAAAGGACTAAATTTAGGACCATTCTCTTTCGACTTATTGTAGTAAGTCATCTCCTCTTCGAAAGTGTGGATACCACCAATACCCACGCCATAAATTACACCTATGCGGTCGAGGTCTTCCTTTTCGAGATCCATACCAGAATCGTCAATAGCTTGCTTTGCAGCAGCTACAGAGTACTGGCTGAATAAGTCCATTTTGCGAGCCTCTTTTACATTTATGTAGTCGCCTACGTTGAAGTTTTTCACCTCACAGGCAAATTGTGTTTTAAATTTCGACGCATCGAAATGTGTGATGGGTCCCGCACCGCTTACCCCATTAACGACACTGTCCCATAACTCTGGGACAGTGTTGCCTATGGGGGTTATAGCTCCGAGTCCGGTAACCACAACTCGTTTCAATTCCATAGAATAGTAAACTATAATAAGTAAGAAATTATGCTTTTGCAGCTTCGATGTGAGCGATAGCTTCACCTACAGTGGTGATTTTCTCGGCATCCTCTTCAGCGATAGTGATGTCGAATACACGCTCAAACTCCATAATAAGTTCTACTGTATCAAGAGAGTCAGCACCGAGGTCGTTGGTAAAACTTGCGTTCTCGGTTACTTCGTTTTCACTTACACCTAATTTGTCTACGATAATTTCTTTTACTTGATTTGCTATTTCAGACATAATCTCAATTTTTTTGGTTAATAATACGTTTTGTCTGTTGTCTTAATTCAAGTGCAAAGTAAATGCTTTTTTTTCAAATAAATGACATTTTCTATTCTACAGCTACTTTTTTCTGCACAAAAAAAGCATTTTGAGAAATTAACAATAGCTTGATAAATATTAAGTCATAATATAACGGTTTGATATTCATATTGATAAGTCAACAAGCCGTAGTTTGGTAGAAAAAGATGTTAAATAGTTAATTTTTATAAATCGCACGTCTAATGTACCCTATTGGGTAGTGAAAATAGTCATTAGGAGGTGGTGTGTGAAATAGGTTTTAGTCAGAAAATGGTGAAATGTAATGCAAAATTGACGATTTGGGGTACAGAAGAGAAGTTTTGGACATAAACTCGCTATTTATAATGTGTGATAGTTTGTAGGTATGGAATAAAAATAGTAATTTTGTGCTTAGTTTTAGAAAAGTGAGGTTCTATCCCTAATTTATATAATCTTTCGTAATACAATACATCAAATGCCATTATGCACCATATAATAACAAAATATTTTACGGCTCTTACCGAGGAGCAAGTTGCACAATTTGCAGGTTTGTACAGTTTGTACACCGATTGGAACGCAAAAATTAATGTAATATCGCGTAAGGATATAGAAAATCTTTACGAGCACCATGTGCTACACTCCTTGGCAATAGCCAAAATTATAAAGCTTGTACCTGGCACCCAGATAGTAGATGTTGGTACAGGTGGCGGTTTTCCTGGTATACCATTAGCTATAATGTATCCCGAATGTCATTTCCATTTGGTAGACTCTGTTGGTAAAAAGCTAAAAGTGGCAGAGGCTGTGGCAGAGGGTATAGGACTAAAAAATGTGTCGTTTCAACACACACGTATGGAAGATGTGAAAGATAAATACGACTTTGTGGTGTCGCGAGCCGTAATGCCTTTGGTCGATTTGGTAAAACTCACTCGCAAAAATATCTCAAAAGAGCATCACAACTCGCTACCTAATGGACTTATTTGTCTCAAAGGCGGAGAATTGCAAGCCGAGGTAGCTCCAATGCGCAATATAGCATCGCTTTACGAGGTGTCCGACTTTTTCAAAGAACCATATTTCGAAACGAAAAAAGCAGTATATTTGCCATTATAGAGTGGTGTTAATATTATAAGTGCGACAATATGAAAATTAAATATTTTGCCAACAATCCTTTTCAGGAGAATACATACATAGTTTGGGACGAACACTCGCACGATGGAGCAATGGTAGATTGTGGTGTATTGTTTAATGCCGAACAGGAAGCTGTGGCACAATACATAGCCGACAATGGCATACGTATTACTCATCTTCTCAATACTCACTTGCATCTCGACCATTGTTTTGGCAACCACTGGGCTGCGGAGTGTTACTGCATAAAACCCGAAGCGCACGAAGCAGACGCTCCATATATAGCCAACTTCAATGCTCAACTTCGTAGTTTTGGTCTTGACCCCGATATTGCACCAGCCGAACCAATAGGGGCATTTTTGCGTGATGGCGATGTTGTTGCTGTTGGCAACTTAGCCTTTGAGGTTATACACACTCCGGGGCACACTCCGGGCGGTGTATGCTATTATTGTAAGACGGAGAAAATTGTTCTTACCGGCGACACTCTGTTTGCAGGCTCTGTTGGTCGTGCCGACTTAGAAGGCGGCTCGTATTCCGACCTTATACGGTCTATAAAAAACAAACTAATGTCGCTCCCCGACGATGTGCGAGTATATTGTGGTCATGGACCATATACCACCATTGGTGACGAACGTCGCAACAATCCGTTTCTATAAATTGTTGAGTTTGTGGTAAAGTGCTAAAAAATGCTGTAATTTTCAGACTATTATGCAAAAAGGTGATTATGCAAATCGTGTAGATTTCCGTGAAGATATACGTCGTGCTGTTGAGGTGATGCGTGGCGGTGGAGTTGTGCTATATCCAACCGATACGGTGTGGGGCATTGGTTGCGATGCTACTAATGGCGAAGCGGTGCAACGAGTGTACAAAATAAAACAGCGTGCCGAGTCGAAAGCTATGATAGTACTTGTCGATTCGGTGGCACGTGTTGAACGTTATGTCGAAACTATGCCCGATGTGGCATGGCAACTTATTGAGGTCGCCAACAAACCGCTCACTATAATTTACGACAACGCTCGTGGTTTAGCACCCAATTTGCTCTCCGACGATGGCAGCGTGGCTATACGTGTTACTGGTGAACCTTTTAGCAAAGCACTTTGTGCTGCTATGCGACTACCTATAGTCTCTACCTCTGCAAATATAAGTGGCGAGCCTACTGCCAGTTGTTTTGCCGAAATATCTGAAGCTATACGCTCGGCAGTTGACTATGTTGTGGGATACCGACAAGCGGACAATAGCCATCCGCAGCCCTCTTCAATAATTAAGTTGGGAGCAGGGGGCGAAGTTAAAATAATTAGATGACACTCAAAGAAGTACGAGAATAAAGAAGATGAACTATAAAAAGCCAAGAGTATTAATCGTTAACGACATAGTTTCCGCCATTGTGGTGTGGATACTATTCTATGCATTCCGCCTTGTGATAAACGATATAGCTCTTGGGCGTGAAATGACTCTTTGGAATATACCCTCTTACGACTTGTTGCCCTCGCTCATATCGTTCCCCTCGGTAGCGGTAGCGGTTTATGCCATTTCAGGCTCTTATATAGATGTGAGGTCGGTGTCGCGCATCAAAGAGTTTATTAGTACCTTTGTCGCTACCTTTCTTATCACTTTTGTAATATTCTTTGCTATGTTGATAGACGACGAGGTGGTGAGTTATCGCTCATACATCTTGTCTTTTTTTGTGCTGTGGTTGCTCTTTTTGATTATAACATATACGTTCCGACTAGTCTATATTAAGATATTGTATCATCGAGAGGAGAAAGGTTTGTATCCGGCTAATATATTAATTGTTGGCACCGGCTCTCTGTCGCAACGAGCATTAACATACTTCAACCGGTCTAAGTCGGCACGCAACAACCATTTTGTTGGCTTTGTCTCGGCAGGCAACGATGCCGAGTGTCAAGTAGAGATGGAACAAATTATAGGTTCAGTTAAAGACTTAGAGAAGATTGTCATCGAACAACAGATAGTGAGTGTTATATTGGCTCTGCCAGACGATTATGCCGATATAAATGGAGTAATTAATCGTTTACTTCGTATGGATGTTGATATAGTATTACTCCCTACGCACGCTAATATGTTGATGGGGCGAGTGGTGGTAGATAATCTTTCGTCCGAACCATTCATCAACGTTACAGGCATTTCTACTATGCCGTGGCAATTGGGCGTAAAACGTACGTTAGACATTGTGGCATCGGTCATTGTTGGTATATTGCTTTCGCCACTACTACTTTATATCGCCATTCGCATTAAGGCAACAAGCAGAGGACCTGTAATTTATCGTCAAGAACGAATTGGGCGAAAAGGTCGTCCATTTACAATATATAAATTTAGAACTATGGTAGTTGATTCCGAACATAATGGACCGGCTCTGACCACCGAGCAAGATAGCCGAATTACACCCTTTGGGCAAACACTGCGCAAATACCGCTTAGACGAGTTACCTCAGTTGTGGAACATTATTCGAGGCGATATGTCAGTAGTAGGACCGCGCCCGGAACGTCGGTTTTTTATTGACCAGATAGAACGTTTAGCCCCATACTATCCACTTGTCTATCGTGTCAGACCGGGACTACTCTCGTGGGGCCCTATCCGTGTGGGTTATGCCGACACTATTGAGAAAATGGTAGAGCGATTGCATTACGACATAGTTTATATCGACAACTTAAGCCTTACACTCGACATAAAAATAATGCTCTATAGCCTTAAAGTAATATTCAATGGCGAGGGGCGTTAATGAGTCTAAGTAGGGTGGGTTGTATCACCTTTACGAAACAAATACACAATATAATATATACCAATGAAACTAAATCTAAAGAACCCGATTGTATTTTTCGACCTCGAAACTACAGGTGTCAATATATCGCACGACCGCATAGTAGAGATAGCCTATCTAAAAGTCTATCCTAATGGCAACGAAGAGAGTCGCCGCTATCGTGTTAACCCCGAAATGCACATACCGGAGCAGTCTACAGCAGTGCATCACATAACCGACGATGATGTGCGCAACTGCCCCACCTTTCGACAATTGGCGCAACAGGTAGCTAACGATTTTAAGGGATGCGATATAGCAGGTTTTAATTCCAATCAGTTCGATGTGCCGCTTCTTGCCGAAGAGTTTCTTCGTGCCGATGTTGACATAGATCTCTCGTGCCGAAAATTTGTTGATGTGCAAGTTATATTTCACAAAATGGAGAAACGTACACTCGAAGCAGCCTACCAGTTCTACTGCAATGCTAATCTCGACGATGCCCATAGTGCCGATGCCGACACTCGTGCCACATACGAAGTGTTGAAAGCACAACTTGACCGCTATGGCTCACGCTTGGAAAACTCTGTCGATTTCCTTTCGCAGTTTACCTCCTACAATCGCAATGTCGACTATGCAGGACGCTTCGTCTATGACGACAATGGAGTGGAGGTGTTCAATTTTGGCAAGCACAAAGGCCGTCCTGTCGAGGAGGTACTCCGCCGAGAACCAACATACTACTCGTGGATGATGGACGGCGACTTCCCACTCTATACCAAAAAAGTCCTCACCGCCATAAGAATGCGAATTAAGTAGCCGTCAATTGACTAGATATCGTATGAAAAAGTCAATGGTTGTATCTTTTAATAAAGATACAACCATTGACTTTTTGAGTAAAATTTTGATAGTGTTTAAATGGTCAATTTGCTGAATAATAACTGTTTAAAAATAATTAAAAAAATATTTTGAAAAAGTATTGTGTATATCGTATTTATTTAGTATAATTGCATCGTGATATTTGTCGTCTGTTGATTTATTGTTTTGCTTGATTGGCATTGGGGTGATTAGACTTTATTTGAATTAAAAAACATAGTAAGTGTGTGAAATTAATCCATAATTACTCATTATTAAATTCTAGTTTATTATGAAACCTAAATTTTCTTTTCTTTGTGCGTTTTTGATAACAATGTGTGTTGTCAATACGCAAGCGGCATCGCCTCCAGATATTGGACAAGTGAAGTCGGTAGCAAGAACTTGCTTTGCAGCAGCCAACTTGCCGCAATATGTTTTACCCCTTGAAGACTATTTTACTTTCTCTGAAAATGTTCTACCAGTTGTTGAATCTGTTACATCGTTTCAAAGCAGTGGAGAGGTTTGTCTTTACTTGGTAAACTTTTCAAATCCGAAAGGTTGGATTATTTTGCCAAATGATATGGAGCTTGATCCTGTGTTAGCTTATGGATTTAATCGAAATATTTGGTCTTTCGAAGATTTTGTAGCTGATAGGTTTTTGTTTGAGATGTATGCTGATGAGGTTCAATATGCCAAAATGTATCCCGATGAGGATTCTCCTACTAAAAATGTATTTTTAAAGAAATGGGATTATGCTGAACGTAATGTCTATGTTAATCCAATCCATAGGGATACAATTGTGAATACGTCATGCTATGAATATGGTGACATTCTTTTAAAAAAGAATAATCAAGAAAATTTATGGTCACAGATAGGCAATAATGGAGGGTGTAATAGTGGAGATTGCTGTGATTATAGTTATAATAAGCATTGTCCCACAACCACAAGTGCAGGGTATTGCGGAAAATCTCCAGTTGGTTGTACTGCTGTGGCTGTTGCACAGGTGATGTGGTATTGGGAACATCCAAGAGTCGCTATTGTAAATAATCAGACTCATAATTACTACTGGGATGATATGCCTCCTCGTATAGAATGTTCTATGCCAATGAATTATGTTGATAACGTAACTTGGTTGTTGCGTGATGTTGGTCATTCTATCGGTACAGTCTATTTAATTAATTCTTCTGCTTGTCCGTTGACTAGTGTAAGATTGCCACTTATTAATAAGTTTGGGTATTCTGATGTTTGTGATTATTCATCCTTGCCAAGGTTTAGAGATAATAAAAAGTCTCAAAGGCTTAGGAATGCTATAATTGGTGATATCCTCAATTGTCGACCAGTAATTTATCAAGCTTGGCATGAAGAGCGTCTATTTGATGCACATACATTTGTAATTGATGGGTACAGAAAAGATGGCACTTTTCATATTAATTTAGGTTGGGGTATAAATAGTGTTGACTATCCAGCTTCAGTTACATGGTACACTTTGCCAAATATGTGTTCGTATAATCGTACTGTATCTATACTTCATAACATTAGACCAGATAGAAGTAGAGTATATCCTAAGAATGCGATGCCAATGGCAGACAATGATGATAAAATGAACATTTGCGCTTTGAATGTTGATTATTTTAGTGGAGAACAGATATTATCAATAGGGTCTTCTTCGGAAATTGTAAGTACAACGATTTACAACCTTGCAGGTACAAAAATTTTGGTTTCTACTGAAAAAAGAATAGATGTTTCTATGTTACCAAAAGGTACTTATATCGCTGTAACGGATGATGGTATAGAATGTATAACCTCTAAAATAGTAAAATTATGAAATCGTTACATATCGTTGTGATGTTGATAGTATTATCAAGCATCACTATCCTTTTCTCTGGTTGTCCAGCTGCTGGACATTCTATTCCTCCAAGGTGGTTCTATGTTTGTAAATTTGTTAACCCAGAATATGCTCAATATGTTACATCAAATAGTGGTGATTTTCTCAGATGTGATTCGACATATAATAGGTGTTATACTCCTATTAGCGTAAATCAGTATTATTACTATAATTCTAAATTTCCTCAATATAAAGATGGAGGTTTAATGATTTGGGATTTTACCGATTTTTCAAGATTTGAAGCTGATAAGGTTTATTATCCATTACACGGTGGATATTTTCTACAATATCCTTATTTGGTGCAATCTTTTCATGTTTTGTACGATTTGAAGTGGACTGCTCTGGAGACGTTTGATGTTGATCTTACTCAGTATGATACGTTAGCCTTAGGTGAGGAAAATATTTTAGAGAAACCATATTTTCTTGTTGAACCAAGTCAAAAGGTAAAAACATTTGAACAATTGGTGGATTACCTTAATCAATGTATTGATAAAGGCAATTTGTCAGAACAAGATCGTTGGTGTATAGAATATGGTAGGAATTATTGACATAGATGCGAATGAAGTAAACATCAACTTATACCTTGACTTTTTCAGTAACAACATTTAGTTGTTTGAAATTTTATTAGAGTAGCGATACATATATTAATATGTATCGCTACTCTACGTATAGGACAAGTCCTTTGAGATATTCGCCTTCGGGGTGGTAGATGTTAACGGGGTGATCGGCTGGTTGGGTAAGTTGGTGCAGGATGCGTACCGAGCGTCCGCTTTCGGCTGCTGCCGAAAATACAGCCAAACGGAACTGTTCTTTGCTAACCGCCTGCGAACACGAGAAGGTGAAGAGTATGCCGCCTTGTCTAATTTGGCGGAATGCGGCAGCATTCAAGCGTTGGTAACCTCGCAAGGCATTGCGCAGTGCATCGCGATGCTTGGCAAATGCAGGTGGGTCGAGGATAATTAGGTTGTAGCGGTCTTTAATGTCCTCTAAATAACGGAATGCATCGGTGGCAAACGATTGGTGGCGAGTGTCGCTGGGAAAATTAAGCTCTATGTTGCGGTCGGTTAGCGAAACGGCAAGTGCCGAGGCATCGACAGAGTGTACACTCTTAGCCCCTCCTCGCATAGCGTAAAACGAGAAACCTCCCGTGTAGCAAAACATATTAAGCACATCACGTCCTGCGGCATAATGCTCTAATAACGAACGATTTTCACGTTGGTCTACAAAGAAGCCTGTCTTTTGACCATCGAGCCAGTTGGCATAAAATTGTAGCCCATTCTCTTTAGCTATCATATTGTCTTTGTCGCCAATGAGATACCCATCGGTGGGGCGTACCGGTGCTTTGAAAGGCATAGTGCCTTCCGATTTGTAGTAGACATTTTTTACCTCCGGCACTATCTCGACAAGTAGTTCGGCTAAAATTTCACGAACATAGTGCATACCCACAGAGTGTGCTTGCATTACAGCGGTACTGCCATATATGTCTACGATAAGACCCGGCAGGTTGTCGCCCTCGCCGTGGATTAAACGATAAGCATTGGTTTCGGCACTATTAGCCAAGCCAATGCTTTGTCGCATTTGGTAGGCAGCTTCGAGGAGTTCTTTCCAAAATTGGCGATCGATTTGTCGGTCGGTAAAACTAAGAATGCGAATTGTAATGCTACCCACTTGATAGTGACCTATGGCAAGAAAGTGTCCGCTGTTGTCCTCTACACGAACTATGTCGCCCTCTTCGGGTTTTCCATTGCGTATCTGTGCTATTGCTCCCGAAAAAATCCAAGGGTGAAAGCGAAGTACATTCTCTTCGCGGCGTGGTTTGAGTATGATAGTTGTCATAGTTTGCTGTCGTTTATTAGGTGGTAGTAAATATCGAGGCAAGCCCAAGCATCGATGGCTGCATATAGCTGCTGTGCATCGGTTAGTTCGGGTGCGTCCCAGTTGGATAGTCGCTGGCGTTTCGACATCTTTTCGTGAAATATTATGGCATAAATCTTTTGTAGACTTTTTTCTTCGATGCCGTATGCTGCAACATATTTCTGTAGCTCTATGAAATGCTGAGGTCGACAAGGCATCCATTCGTTTAGCGACAGAAAATCGTCGTGGACCGATAGCCCTATTTTAGCAATTGTCTCGTCTTCGAGTAGCGACTTTAGCCCCTCGTGCTTGCCTATCATTTTCAAACGAAAAAGGTAAGCCGTGTCCATGGAAGATAGCTGAAGAAGGGCTATCGAATTGTTTGCTCCTCGTTGGAATGCGGGCTTCGATTCGGTGTCGAAACCTATGGCGGTGCATTGCCGAAGAGCCTCAACGGCGACATCGACCTGCGAGGGTTGGTCGACAAGTACTATCTTTCCTGTTCGAGTGCAAGTGGGTAGAATAGCTACATATTCTTTATCTATGGTAGGAGAATAGGTGGTCACAGCAAGAATGGGTCTGTTTTTACGGTTGGTTCCTCTTCGGAGTCGAACGAATTGGACAAAATTTGATGAATGGCAAGAGTGGCACTAAGCAGACGTGTACCCCAGTAGGTGCGAAAATCGTTGATGCAAACAATAAGAGCATCGTTCATTAAGTCCTCATTACCAATGCGAGCAGCAGCGGCAAAGTCGGCAAGCGACTGATATACATCGGCAATGTCTTCCGATATTGATGCTGCTATTACGCTGTCGCTCATAGCAATATCGGGGTGGACGGCACTTAGGTATTGGTCGCTATCGCCCAATATTCCCATAACATCGCCACGTACTGCCTCGTAGCTGTTTTCATCGACACTTTTTTCCGGCTCATCGTCGTAAACAGGCTTTCCGGGTTTTACCATAGCCGCTTTCATGTAGATTAGAGGCAAGAGTTTAGACATCTTGTCGAGAAATATGTTTCGTTCGGTGTCGGGCTGTTCTATGTAGCGGCAAAACTCTACCGCCACGGTAAGAAATTCGATGCTTCCTTTCGAGAAATTAGTCATTATATTGTTAGTGTTTTTAATTCATAAAAATTGAGGGCGATTTTATTTCATAGAGTCTCCCTTTTATGTGGTTTACAATAGTATTAGGCTTGCAGCCATAAGAGCCATGCCGAGTACAACACCGAGTATGGAGATGTGGTGATGTCCATATCGTTCCGATGTTGGTAGTAGTTCGTCAATAGATATGTATACCATAATGCCGGCGGTGATAGCCAAGATGGTAGCCTCTATTGTTTCGTTCCAAAATGGACGAAGAATTAAGAATGCCACAATTGCACCAAGAGGTTCTGCCAAGCCCGACAAGGTGGCATAAAAGAGAGCTTTCTTTTTATTGCCTGTGGCTTGATATATAGGTACTGCAATGGTTGTTCCCTCCGGTATGTTGTGGAGTGCAATGGCTAACACCATAGGTAGTGCCACTTCAACCCCTTCGAGCGACATAGCAAAAGTGGCTATGCCTTCGGGAAAGTTGTGTATTGCAATAGATAGAGCCAACAAAATGCCCATACGTTGAAAACGTTGAGCTGTTGGTGCTTCGGCAATCTCGTGTATTTCGTGAGGGTTGCCATTTTCGGGGATTAGAAAGTCGATAATCGCTATCAGAGCCATTCCACCAAAAAACGACAGAGTGGTGGCAAGCAACGAATGGTCGCCAAATTGGTTGGTAAAAAGGTGAGTAGCCCCGGGAAAAATGTCAACAAACGACACAAAAAGCATCACCCCCGCCGAAAAACCGAGAGTGAGAGTGAGAAATTTGGTATTTTCTCGCCGTGTAAGGAAAACTAAAATGCCGCCTATTCCTGTGCTTAGACCTGCAATAGTGGTCAAGCCTAATGCTACTAATAACTGCTGAAATTCCATTGTAGCGTTGTAATGCTGTGGTTGATGTAGTGTTGTTGCAAAATTACTCATAATATCTGGAATAATGGTGCTATTAGACAATTTTTTTATAACTTTGTCCGACTAATTTTTGATATTAATGGATGAGAATAAATTAAAGGCATTGATGCCGCAACTTATCGATGCAAATACTCGCTCACGAGCTTTTTCCGAGGTGGTGGAAATTACAGGAAAAACATTATATTGGCACATTCGTCGTATGGTACTTGTTCACGATGATGCTAACGATGTGCTGCAAAATACGTTTCTCAAAGCGTGGCGGTCTATTGACTCTTTTCGTGGCGACTCGTCGCTATATACGTGGCTCTATCGTATAGCAACCAACGAAACCCTAACTTTTTTGGCTCAGCAACGAATGAAAAATGCTGCTTCGACCGAAGAGTACGAGGATTACCTAATTTCATCGATGGAGGCTGATGTGTACTACGATGGCGATGAGTTGATGAAAAAATTTCAACGAGCCGTTATGACGCTCCCCGAAAAACAACGCTTAGTTTTTAATATGCGCTACTACGACGACTTGAAATATGAAGAGATGTCGAAGATAACAGGTACTTCGGAGGGTGCGCTCAAAGCATCGTACCATATAGCAGTAAAAAAAATTGAACAATTTATTCGTCAGACCGATTAAACCAATGATTATTGTCGTAGTCAAAGAATTACAAAAACCGATAAAGCTAACACGTTATGACTTCTCAAGATATATACGATAGACTTCGAGCTTCGTTGGACGACACCAATGAAAGCCAATACCCACCGAAGCAGCCTTTTGCTGTTCCTGATGGCTATTTCGATAACCTTACTTCAACGGTAATGGCAAAAGTCGAATGCCAACCACAGAAAAAAACAACACGTGTTGTTAGTATCCGTACCCGAGTGTGGGGTGTAGCGGCTTCGGTAGCAGCAGTAGCAGTTGTAGCGTTGGGTATAGGACTGTTTTTTCAGTCGCAACAACAACAGCTTAGCGATAGTGTAGATGCGCTTATTGCTTCCGACCAAGAGGTGGACGAATTGATTGATATGGTGGGGGAGCAAGACATAGAAGATATGTTAGCCGAAGTGGATTTTTTTGATTACGAATAAATAAGCAGATGTTGCCAAATAAAATATCAGTCATATTTTGGCAAAGTCTGTAATAGTAAAAATATTAAAACTATAAATTATTATGTCACGATTTATTTTGTTTACAGCCTCATTATTGCTGTCTGTGTCAATGATGGCTCAAACCCCATCTTCTCGCCCTGCTCATCATCGTGGTGAATCAGACAAAGGTAAATGTGTAAATGCAGGTAAAACTGAATGCACTCGTTCAGATAGTGCTACTATGAATTTCAATCGTGCTGAGTTCCGTCAGAAACGAAAAGAACAAAAGCAAACGTTTTATATAGAACAGATGCAACTAAGCGAAGAGCAAAAGACTGTTTTTGTAGCTATGTATGAAAAATATGAACATGAACTGGCTGCATCGCAACACGAAATGAACCTTCTTCGTAAGACAGATACTGCCAATTTTACCGATGCACAATACAACGATTTACTGTCGAAAATGGAAAATGTGTCAAAACAGCAGACTGAAATACGCGAAAACTTCGTTAAAAGCATTCGTGAGAGGTTTACACCACAGCAAGTATTCAAATTTTTCTCTTGCGAACAGTCGTATAAACGTCAATTAGTCAGAGATTTTAATCAGCAACATCGTGTTGTGAAAAAATAATTGGCAAAATATTTGGTGGTTTCAGAATAAAGGATTACCTTTGCACTCGCAAAAACCACCTAATGGTACCTTGGCCGAGTGGTTAGGCACCGGTCTGCAAAACCGTATACAGCAGTTCGAATCTGCTAGGTACCTCTAAAAATTTGTGTTAGGCTGTCGAATCGTTTAGATTAGACAGCCTTTTTACTTTTATATCGAAAAAAAGTATTGTCAATATTGCGTTACATATACTCGCTTTGCTTGTTACTTTGCCTCTCTGTTGCTATGTTTGCACAGCAGGGTAGGGTAGTATATTTTCAAGATTTTGGTTGTAACGATACTGCCGATGCCATAGTCTCTACTACTCCAATTGAAGAGTGCATATATACGCAAAATACTACCGAAACATCGTATTGCGCTACATACGCTGTGCGTAAACAAGCATTTGTCAATACCGACCGTTATGGTAATTCGCAGTGGTATGCTCAAACCGACCATACCCATTTAGGCGACAAGGAGCGTGGCTGCTTTTTGCAAGTAGATTGTGGACTCGAACATCAACTCTTTTACTCGTTCTATGTCGGTAAAATACCTGTAGGTGCTACGCTCGACATATCGCTTTGGGTTGTTAACCTATACACCTATTATCAGAAGAAGAAGTTCGAAGAAAACAAGTGGAAACTACAAAATCCTACTCTCGATTTGATAATTTTCGAAGACCAAGGCGAGGAGTTGAAACGATTTACCGTAGGTCCAATCCTTGCCGATTCAACTCTTGCAGCCCCTAACGATTTTACAAAATCTGCCACTTGGGAACAGTATCGTTTTTCCTATACCATAGAAAGCGATTATCCATATCTATTTATCGCCTTGGGTAACCAAGTAATCACCTCGCCAGGCAACGATATAGGCATCGACGATATTCAAGTTGTGGTGAAATAGAGCATTCAAACACTTTTTTTTGAACAATATATTTCAAGCGTAAAACTTCATTTCTGCACAAGAAACCGACAGTTTTACGCTTTTTTTGTAAGGTCTAAATTGTAGAAAGTACAATTACTTTTGCCGCATTGTAGTAAAATAACCATATTCGACGAAATGAGCATTTTGTTCTGTTGCCAGAAATGATGGTTTTTGCATAGTGCCATCGCAATGTAAAGTCGCTAATATATAGTGTGTTATTGTGTTATAATGTTTACTCGATATTTGTGTTTGTGTAATAATATTAGCACTTGTTTACAATGTAAAACTATGCTATAAAACATAAATTTGTTACTGTCGTAAATTTGCGTAATCCAAAAAAAAATTGTATTTATGCATTTTAAATGTAAGGTGTGGAATGTGGGTGGTTTTTGACTACTCTTGCACCCCCCGGGGAAGAATACAAATCTATAAACAAATATAATCATGAGTAAACAAATTTCTTTAGCCGATGCGCTATCAAAAATCAAGTCGGGAATGACTATTATGGTCGGCGGTTTCTTGTCTAACGGAGGCGCAAATACTATAATCGATGCCATAGTTGAGAGCGACATCAAGGATTTGACTATTATTTGCAACGATACTTCGTTCGACAATACAGGCGTAGGCAAGCTATTTGTAGCACAGAAAGTGAAAAAAGTTGTAGCATCGTACATTGGTGGCTGTGTGGCTGGTCAGGAGCAGATGAACGCCGGCACTCTCACCGTCGAACTTGTACCTCAGGGTACTCTTGCCGAGCGTATCCGTTGTGGTGGTTGCGGTCTTGGCGGTGTGCTAACTCAAACTGGTCTTGGTACTCTTGTAGAAGAGGGAAAACAGGTAATTGAGGTAGAGGGTAAACGCTATCTTTTGGAAACTCCTCTTCGTGCCGATCTCGCACTTATTGGTGCTTCAATCGCTGATGAGGCCGGTAACTTGATTTACAAAGGCACAAGTCAGAATTTCAACCCTATGATGGCAATGGCTGCCGACACTGTGATTGTTGAGGCTGATAAAGTAGTGCCAACAGGCTCTCTTGCTCCCGAAACTATTCACACACCAAGCGTGGTAGTAGATTATATTTTCAAAAACAACAAATAATAGCTTAATTTCAGGGACTTTTAATCTCTCTGACTTCAAAATAAGAATATAAACATTAATCCTTTTTTACGATATGAAATCACTTATTAGACTAAGAATGAGCGCACACGATGCTCACTATGGTGGAAACCTTGTAGATGGCGCACGTATGCTCCAACTTTTTGGCGATGTAGCTACCGAACTTTTGATTATGAACGATGGCGATGAAGGTCTCTTCTGTGCGTATGATAAAGTAGAGTTCCTTGCTCCTGTTTTTGCAGGCGACTATATCGAAGCTGAGGGCGAAATTACCCACGTGGGCAATACTTCTCGTAAAATGGAATTTGTGGCTCGCAAAGTTATAGCTCCACGTACCGACATCTCGGCTTCGGCTGCCGATGTTCTTCCCGAACCAGTGGTAGTGTGCCGTGCCTCTGGCACTTGTGTAGTGCCTAAAAATTGCCAACGTGGTAAATAACATTTGATTTCTCTTTTCCCAAATATCTATCTAATTATGGAAAAACTGATTATTACCGCTGCTATCTGTGGCGCAGAGGTTACCAAAGCAAATAACCCTGCCGTACCTTACACCGTCGAAGAGATTGTGCGTGAGGCAAAGTCGGCAGTCGATGCAGGTGCTGCAATTGTTCATCTTCACGTTCGTGAGGACGATGGTACTCCCACTCAAAGCCGTGAACGCTTTAAAGAGTGTATTGATGCTATCTACAAAGTTTGCCCCGATGTGATACTTATCCCATCGACTGGCGGTGCCGTGGGTATGACTGCCGAAGAGCGTTTGCAACCTACCGAGCTTATGCCCGAAATGGCAACTCTCGACTGTGGTACTTGCAATTTTGGCGACGAGGTGTTCGAGAACACTATGCCTGTAATGCGTGCTTTCGGAAAACGAATGATTGAGAACAATATCAAACCGGAGTACGAATGCTTCGAGATGGGGCATCTCGACACTATCCTCAATATGGCTCGTAAAGGCGAAGTTCCAGGCGCTCCAATGCAATTTAACTTTGTACTTGGTGTACAAGGCTGTACTCCTGCTACTGTGCAGAACCTTGCTTGGATGGTAAATGCTATCCCTGCCGGCTCTACTTGGACTGCTACTGGTATTGGTCGTAACGCTTTCACTCTCGCTGCTGCAGCTATAGTAATGGGCGGTAACGTACGTGTGGGCTTTGAGGATAACCTAAACCTTAGCCGTGGCGTTCCTGCAAAATCTAATGGCGAACTTGTAGCTAAAGTTGTTCGCTTGGCAAAAGAACTTGGTCGTGAAGTGGCAACTTCTGCCGAGGCTCGTGAAATCTTAGGATTGAAGAAAAAATAATCACATTAAATAAAATCAACAATAATTACAATGCAAAAGAAAGGAAATAAATACGGCATTCACCGTGTAATAGAACCACAAGGTGTTCTCCCACAGCCAGCTAACAAAGTCGACAACAATATGGACGAGATCTACGATAACGAGATTCTCATCGATGTTCAGACTCTTAATATCGACAGTGCTTCTTTCACTCAAATAGAAAAACAAGCAGGTGGCGACAAAGAAAAAATTGCCGAAATTATGCTCGATATCGTAGCTAAACAGGGTAAACACCGCAATCCGGTAACAGGTTCGGGCGGTATGCTCCTTGGTACTGTTGAGAAAATAGGAGACGCTCTTAAAGGTAAAATCGACCTTAAAGAAGGCGACAAAATTGCTACACTTGTATCGCTTTCACTCACTCCTCTCCGTATCGATAAAATTAAAGACATTCGTCCCGACATCGACCAAGTGGACATCGATGGTAAAGCTATTCTCTTTGAGAGCGGCATCTATGCTAAAATACCAGAAGATCTTCCAGAAAACCTTGCACTCTCTGCTCTTGACGTAGCTGGTGCGCCTGCTCAAACTGCTAAATTGGTTAATGCTGGCGATACTGTATTGGTTATCGGTGCAGGTGGTAAATCGGGTATGCTCTGCTGCTACGAGGCTAAAAAACGTGCTGGCGTTACTGGTAAAGTTATTGGTCTTTGCCATAGCGAGCGTTCGACAAAACGTATGCAAGAACTTGGTTTCTGCGACTATGTGTTCTCTGCCGATGCAACTCAACCAGTAGCAGTTCTTCAGAAGATTGAGGAACTCACTAATGGCGAAATGTGCGATGTTACTATTAACAACGTTAACATTACCGACACTGAAATGACAAGTGTACTTTGCACTAAAAATACTGGTGTTGTATACTTCTTCTCTATGGCAACCAGCTTTACAAAAGCTGCTCTTGGTGCTGAGGGTGTAGGTAGCGATGTTAAGATGATTATCGGTAACGGCTATACCAAAGGTCATGCCGAAATCACTCTTCAAGAACTCCGCGAGAGCGAAAAACTCCGTAAAATCTTTACCGAGCTTTATGCATAAATAATATAAAAATGTGTGTTTCTATCAATTCGTTTGTTAGAAGCACACATTATAGGGAGGTTCTAAAAATTCACCGAGCAGGTTTTTTGATTTTTAGACGAGCAGATTTTGCTTTTAAATCGAAAGAGCATAGAGGGCTATGTGATTGAGATTAAAAGTAAAATATGTCGCATAAAAAAAGCACGCAAGAGAATTGTTAATCAGAATTATATTTATAAAAAAGTGAATTTATAGAACCTCCCTATATATACTCAAATACAAACATTATCTTTTTTATTACTCAGAATAATGCAAGACAATCGTCATAAATTATTTCCTAATGTCACTGATGAGCAGTGGAATGATTGGCATTGGCAGGTTCGTAATCGTATCGAAACCTTAGAACAACTTAAAAAGTATATTAGCCTTACTCCCGAAGAGGAAGAGGGTGTAGCTAAAACACTTAGCACACTTCGTATGGCTATTACTCCATACTATTTGTCGCAAATTAATCAAGACGACCCCTATTGCCCTATTCGTCGTCAGGCTATTCCTACTGCTGCCGAGACACATCGTGCTGCTGCCGACCTTTTAGACCCTCTTCATGAGGACGAGGACTCTCCAGTACCAGGACTTACTCACCGCTATCCCGATCGTGTTCTCTTCTTGGTAACCGATATGTGTTCGATGTACTGCCGTCACTGCACTCGCCGTCGTTTTGCCGGACAAAAAGACTGTAACGTACCCGACGACCGCATTGAAAAATGTATCGAATACATAGAAAACACCCCGGAGGTACGCGATGTACTTCTCTCTGGTGGCGATGTACTTATGCTTAGCGATGAAAAATTAGAGTATATCATTAAACGTCTTCGTGCTATTCCTCATGTCGAAATTATTCGTCTTGGTAGCCGTACTCCTGTGGTTTGCCCACAACGTATCACTCCCGAATTGGTGAATATGCTCAAAAAATATCATCCAATTTGGCTCAATACCCACTTTAACCATCCAAATGAAATTACACCGGAGTCGTCGGCTGCTTGCGCACGTTTAGCCGATGCAGGTATTCCTTTGGGCAACCAGTCGGTTCTTCTTCGTGGTGTTAACGACTGCACCTACGTAATGAAAAAATTGATGCACGGCTTGGTTAAAATGCGTGTTCGCCCATACTACATCTACCAGTGCGACCTCTCTATGGGTCTCGAACATTTCCGTACCCCAGTATCGAAAGGTATTGAAATAATGGAAAATCTTCGCGGTCATACCTCAGGCTATGCAGTGCCTACATTTGTTGTAGATGCTCCAGGTGGTGGTGGTAAAACTCCGGTTATGCCAAACTACGTAATATCGCAGTCGCCATCGCGTGTTATATTACGTAACTTCGAGGGTGTAATTACCACTTACACAGAGCCTGCCGACTATAAAGAGGAGTGCCACTGTCCAGAGTGCGAAAAAATGCGCCGTGAGGGTGTTGCCGGTCTTCTTCATGGCGACCGCCTCTCGCTCGAACCATCGCACTTGATGCGTCACGAACGTTCTGCTAAGAACAAAAAGTAATATTTTAGCTTCAAATTATTATTGTTGATGGAAGGAAGTAAACCACTTCTTTCCATTGGCAATAATAAATTTTAATTGTTGTTTTTTAGAAAAAAAGTCCTTTGCCGTTTATTGATGAAATATTGAAATACCGCAGTGTTTCTGTGGTGGGAACCGAAAAAAATGTCGGCAAAACTGTTACACTTAATTATATACTTCGGCGGTTGTCGCAATATCCATGCCGTGTTGCAGTTACTTCAATAGGCATTGATGGAGAAGGATTAGATCAGGTAACCGGTACAGCCAAGCCCGATATACGCATTACGCCAAGTACCATTTTTGTTACCTCCGAGCAGCATTTCCGTGCTAAACGTGTTGTTGCCGATATACTTGATGTGTCGCAGCAGCGTACATCGTTAGGACGATTGGTTGCTGCAAGTGCTATCACAGCAGGGCAGGTGTTGCTTTCTGGTCCATCGGACACTGTTAGTCTTATCCGCTCAATTGCCGACACACATCGCTTAGGTGCCGATATTACTCTTGTCGATGGAGCATTGTCCCGAATGAGCCTTGCTTCGCCAACAGTTACCGGTGCTATGGTGCTATCGACAGGTGCTGCTTTGTCGCTGAACATACCTACATTAGTTCGCCACACAGCCTTTTTGTGTAGATTGATTGATTTGCCTAAGGTTGATGATATTTTATTGAAATTGCTTAGCCCCTTGTCGCAGGGCGTTTATACTGTGACTGACGATGCTATAGTTCGACTTGACATACCCTCGGCTATACTTTTCGAGCGAAACAAGTCATCACTCTCTATGTATGGCAAACGCCTATACGTTTCAGGTGTTGTTACCGACAAACTATTATCGTATATCCGCTTGCAGAAATGGTGCAAAGGATACGAAATTATTGTTCAAGACTTTACAAAACTTTTTGTCTCTCCCGACATACTTACCGCTTATATCGGTCGTGGAGGTACAGTAAAAGTATTATATAAATCAAATCTCCTTGGTGTGACGGTTAACCCGGTATCGCCTAAAGGATATAGCTTAGATTCACATCGCCTTTGCGATGAATTGTCATCGGCTCTCCACAGACAAGTATTCGATGTGATGACATTGTAACCTTGTGATTAGTTCTATCCTTAATTTATAGAACCACCCATTATAATTGACAGATTATGAAAAAAATACTTATTATTCTCGTTGCCGTTTTTGCGCTTTCCTCTTGCGGCAGTATGGATCGTATAGTTTGGGTTAATCCCGAAGCCGAGGCTTGTGGTGTATCTCAACCACTGCACAATATAGATTGGCTTCGCCAGATAGACGAAGATTTGGCTTTCCGCACTTTCCAAACCGAAAGTGAAAGCTATTATGATATATATCTAACTGCATATAAGTGCGATACTATAGACGATTCGTATATTGTAACGTTTGCCAATACATACCACACATACGTTGAGGTGCGTGATTGTAGTGGCGAAATGGTTATGCAAGGTGTATATCATCAGAATCCATATACCGATTTTGTATCGGAAATGCCTGCCGACACTACAGGACGTAATGTGCCTTGTGTAGAGTGTGACGAGTTTTTTGCAAATCACCATTTGGTAGACAAATTAAGCCATTACCAATTCTTGCCAGAGTTGAAATAAAATGCAATTACAAGATGCTTTAGATAGTGTTAGCGGACTACGTTTTGTAGTAGACCAAGCCCCTTTGTTGTCGGGTTTGGGACGCCGCTATCTCTATGCCTCGCATTGGATTGATAGAGCTGATGAGTTGCTAACTCTCTATGCCGAATTGGCGCAGATGAGCCACTTTTTGGAGTGCGAAGAGACGGCTGTTATTGCTAATTTCGACCATCTCGTTAGTCAAGTTCGTGATATAGAGAGTACTATCAATGGACTTATGGGCGGTATGATACTTAGCGACATTGAGTTTTTCGAGATAAAGTCGTTTGCCATTGTTGCTGAGCAAATTAGAGAATTAATTGCCGATAGCGGTTTCTCTCAACTATCGTCGCTAAAACAAGTGGTAGATATTCTCGACCCCGAACATTCGGGTGTTACAGCATTTCATATATACGACATTTATAGTGCCGAGCTTGCCGCTGTACGTGCCGAATTGAAACAGCTTACCGGGGCAACATTCACTCTAACTGTCGAGGGGCAGAATGTAGATAGTTGTCGTGATGACAAGGCAGCAGAGTTGTATCAACGCTCTCTTAGCTTGGAAGATGGAGTGCGTAAGAATTTGGCTTTTCAATTACGTCCGCTTGCTGCAACATTGCGGGCTGTGCTTCGTGCCATTGCAAGTCTCGATGTTCGACAAGCCAAAATACGTTTGGCACAGCGACTTAACCTTGTAAAACCAACTATTTCTAACGCTGCAACCTCATATCAGTCGCTATTTAACCCACAGATTGCCGATGCACTAACACAGTCGGGAAAACGATACCAACCCATCGATATAGATTTTGACACTATGCCAACACTTATTTCTGGTATAAATATGGGAGGTAAGACGGTGTGTCTAAAAACCATAGCTTTGGCTCAATATATGTTTCAGTTTGGGCTATACGTGCCAGCTGCCGAGGCTTGTATTGCTTTAGTAAGCCGTGTAATGATAGTGGTAGATGACAACCAGTGTGAGATAAGCGGACTATCGTCTTTTGCAGGCGAAATGAGGCAAATTGACGATATAATACGTGTTGTCAGAAAAGATTGTCGTGTGTTGGTACTTATCGACGAACTAGCTCGTACCACAAACCCCATTGAAGGACGCGCTATAGTAGAGGCAATGCTACATCTGTTAACGAAACACAATGTGCGCTCGTTTGTGAGTTCGCATTACGACAATATCCATACCTCGGCTCGCCAGCTGAGAGTAAAAGGATTGCGTGAAGATACTACCGAAACAACGCTCGATGTAAACCATATCGATCGTTATATAGACTATTCGCTTGTGTGCGATAACGACACTTCTGCCCCACACGAGGCACTCCGCATCGCTCGCCTTATCGGTATCGACGAAGACTTTATAGCCGATGCCGAACATAGAATATAAGGACAGAGCATTAGAATTGGAATAGACAAAGCAATAAAATATTAACCTCAAAACCGATATATTATGAAACGTAATCTATTATTGATATTATTGACTACCTTTGTAGGTAGTTTAATGGCAGTACCTGCCAACCCCGAACCATACAAAGTTCTTCAACCCGATAGTACCATTATCACATTGCGCCTTATGGGTGACGAATATTGTCATTGGCGTGAAGCTATGGACGGTCTTGTAGTAGTACAAGATAGCAATGGCTACTGGGTGTATGCTACAGTGAAAAATGGCGAGTTAGCGCCCTCGTCTGTTCGTGTAGCTCCCGATGAGTATGTTGTGCCAGCCAAAATAGTGAGCAATCAATATCTGATACGCGAACTTATACCAAACCGCCATCGTGGAATGATTTTGGTTAACGACTCGGCGCAAACCTCTAACGATAAAGCCTCAAAAACCAAACGCGGCTGTTCAACAAAACATCGTTAACAGTTTAGACCGCAAGGTTATACATAATGTTTTTATAACCCACCTTAAGTTGATAAATAATAAAAAACTATCATATATAATCAGTGTTTATGCAGACAAGTAAAGTAGGATTAGATTTTCAGAAAGTGGCTCATGCCAAGGATTTGGCAAAACATATTGCCACCGATGTGCAGAGTTTTGTAGACCGTTATACAACTGTAGCAGTAGAGCGTACCATCTGTCGTCTACTTGGTATCGACGATGTAGATGTAAATGGAGTGCCTCTACCTAATATAGTGGTAGACCAGTTAAAACATAATGGCGTGCTTAACGAAGGCGTAATGCTATATCTTGGTAATGCCGTTCTTAACCTCGGTATCGCTCCGCAAGAGGTGGCACAGCGTATGGCTTCTGACAATTTAGATATTACTAAACTTCCGATGCGTCCTGCCGATGATGTTCGTCACGCATTAGACAAATATATAGCCCAGTCGATAGAGCGCATTCGTGCTCGTCGTCAAAAACGTGAAAACTACATCAATACCATTGGCGAAGGTGCAAAACCTTATCTCTATGTAATTGTAGCTACTGGTAATATTTATGAAGATGTGGTTCAGGCGCAAGCCGCTGCTCGTCAAGGTGCCGACATTATAGCCGTTATCCGTACTACTGGTCAGAGTTTGCTCGACTACGTGCCTTACGGAGCTACAACCGAGGGTTTTGGTGGTACTTTTGCTACCCAAGAAAATTTCCGCATTATGCGTAAAGCTCTTGACGAAGTGGGCGAAGAGGTAGGACGTTATATCCGTCTTTGCAACTACTGCTCTGGTCTTTGTATGCCCGAAATAGCTGCTATGGGTGCTTTAGAGGGGTTGGATGTAATGCTTAACGATGCACTCTATGGTATCCTCTTCCGCGACATCAATATGCAGCGTACTATGGTAGACCAATACTTTTCTCGTATCATCAATGGTTTTGCCGGCGTTATCATCAATACCGGTGAAGACAACTACTTAACTACTGCCGATGCTTACGAGGCTGCACACACCGTTCTCGCTTCCGACTGTATAAACGAACAGCTTGCACTCATTGCAGGTCTGCCCGAAGAGCAGATGGGACTTGGTCATGCTTTCGAAATGGATCCCGAACTCGAAAATGGTTTCCTTTACGAACTTGGTCAGGCGCAGATGATTCGCGAAATCTTCCCTAAAGCTCCTCTCAAATATATGCCTCCTACCAAGTTTATGACAGGTAACATATTCCGTGGTCATATTCAAGATGCCCTTTTCAATATGATTGGTATCTGGACTAACCAAGGGTTGCAACTCTTAGGTATGCCAACCGAGGCTATCCACACTCCATTTATGTCCGACCGCTATCTCTCTATCGAGAATGCTAAATACATCTTTACCAATATGAAGAGTATAGGCGATGAGGTAGAATTTAAGCAAGACGGTATAGTTCAACGCCGTTGTGCCGAAGTACTCGACAATGCTATAGCCACTCTCGAAACACTTGTTCACGAAGGACTTTTCCACGCACTGGAGCAAGGTAAATTTGGCGATGTAAAACGTCCAATCGATGGTGGTAAAGGCCTTGATGGCGTAGCCGCTAAGAGTGCCAACTATTTTAATCCATTTATCGACTTGATGAACGGTAAAAAATAATTGCCACGGCGAGAGTTTATTTATAAGGTATAACAAAAAAGAAAAATACAATACAATAATATGAGCGAAGGATTATATTCGATGGAGGCTAAGGATTACGACAAAACCTTAGACCTGAAACAAGTAAAACCATACGGCGACACAATGAACGATGGTAAAACTCAGTTAAGTTTTACTCTCCCCGTACCTGCTGGTGCCGAGGCTGCTGAGGCTGCAAAACAGCTGATGAAAAAAATGGGCTTTGAAAATCCTCTTGTTGTCTATATGAAAGAACTTACCGAGGGTTTCACTTTCTTCAATTGCTATGGAGCTTGCACTCATACCGTCAATTACGAAGATATATATGTGCCTAAAGTAGAGTCGAATGTGATGAGTATGGACGCTTGCGACGACTATATAAAGAAAAATTTAGGTCGCAAAATTGTTGTTCTTGGCGCAAGTACTGGTACCGATGCACACACAGTGGGTATCGATGCTGTAATGAATATGAAAGGCTATGCAGGTCACTATGGCATAGAACGTTACGAGATGTTTGATGCTCTAAATATGGGTAGCCAAGTGCTAAACGAAGACTTTATAGCCAAAGCTATTGAGCTAAAAGCCGATGCTCTGTTGGTTTCGCAAACTGTTACACAAAAGGATGTACATATTAAAAATATGGTTGAGCTTGTAGAACTTCTCGAAGCTGAAGGACTTCGCGACAAAATCATTCTCTGTGCCGGAGGACCTCGTATCTCTCACGAGTTGGCAAAAGAGTTGGGCTACGATGCAGGTTTTGGTATGAACACCTACGCCGATGATGTAGCATCATTCATAGCCGAAGAGATGGTTCGCCGCAACAAATAGATATCAAAAATAACTAATCTATAACATTATATATAACTATGGACAAAAATCAAATTCGCGAAGTCATCGCCAAGCGTTGCGCTATGGAGTTGGAAGATGGCTACGTTGTTAACCTCGGTATCGGTCTTCCTACTATAATTCCCAATTATTTGCCAGATGGCGTAAATGTAACACTCCAGTCGGAAAATGGTTTGCTCGGTATGGGACCTACACCGGCTGCTGGCGAAGAAGACCCCTATCTAACTAATGCCGGCGGCGCATACATCACCGCTCAGGCAGGTGCGTGTGCTTTCGATAGTGCTACTTCTTTTGGCATTATACGTGGTGGTCACGTCGATGTAACTATCCTTGGTGCATTGCAAGTTGACGAAAAAGGTAACCTTGCCAACTGGATTATCCCTGGCAAAAAAGCTCCTGGAATGGGCGGTGCAATGGATTTGTTGGTTGGAGCTAACAAAGTAATCCTCGCTATGGAACATACAGCTAAAGGCAATCATAAAATCCTTAAAGATTGTACTCTTCCTCTTACAGCCAAAGGTCAAGTAAATATGATAGTTACCGAGATGGGTGTAATGATGATTACTCCTGCGGGCATCGAACTTACCGAAATAAACCCCGAGTTTACTGTTGAGCAAGTGCAAGAGGCAACTGGTGCTACACTTATAGTATCGCCACAACTCAAAAATATGTTCTAAATTGGTGTTTGTTTACTATGGAATGTAATTTTGTTTCACTCACTCAGCCTCGTGAGGGGATAGCACTAATCACTATCTCATCGCCAAAGACACTCAACGCACTTAATCGTACCATTCTCGAACAGCTCGATTATCAAGTGGCTTCTATTCCTGAAAATACTCGTGTGCTTGTTATCACTGGCGAGGGAAAAGCATTTGTGGCTGGTGCCGATATATCGCAAATGTGCGACTTTAACGACCGCGAAGGTTTTGAGTTTTCTAAGTTTGGTGCAGCAGTATTCCGCCGTATCGAACAGCTCTCCGTGCCTGTTATAGCTGCCGTAAATGGTTTTGCTCTTGGCGGTGGTTGCGAACTTGCCTTGGCTTGCGATATACGTATTGCATCTGAAAATGCAGTGTTCGGTCAGCCCGAAGTAAAACTCGGCATTCTACCTGGTTTCTCAGGTTCTGTTCGTTTGCCTCGCCTTATTGGTACAGGACGTGCTAAAGAGTTGATATACACTGGCCGTAATGTAAAAGCTCCCGAAGCTTTGCAAATGGGCTTGGTCAATGCCGTTGTGCCACTCGAATCGCTCTTTGACGAGGTTTATAAAATGGCAGACCATATCATTGCTTGCGCACCTCTTGCAGTTTCAGCTGCAAAAGAGAGTATCAACATAGGTTCCGATATGACTATCACCGAGGCTATCGACCTCGAAAGTAGCCTCTTTGGCAAACTCTTCGCTTCGGTAGACCAAAAAGAGGGTATGTCTGCTTTCCTCGAAAAACGTAGAGCAGCGTTTATAAACAAATAAAAAACAATTGCGGTAGAGAAATTAAAATCAGAATGTTACCAGAGGACAATTTTAGGCAACTAATGATTTAAACTATTACCCCGAAAAAATATCTATAATTATGAAAATTTGCGTTATTGGTACCGGTACTATGGGTTCTGGTATTGTGCAGGCTCTCGCTCAAGCAGGTATGCCTGTTATTATGAAAAGCCGTACTATGGCTTCTGCCGAAAAAGCTTTGGCTAAAATCCAAAAATCACTCGCTCGTCTTGTAGAAAAAGGCAAAATAGCTCAAGATTATATGGATGCTACTATTGCCAATATTATCTGTGCCGACAATTACGCTGCTTGTGCCGACTGCGACCTTGTTATTGAGGCTGCTGTCGAAACTATGGACTTGAAAAAGGAACTCTTTGCCGAGCTTGACCGCATCTGCAAACCCGAGGCTATACTTGCTTCAAACACATCTTCTCTCTCTATCACCGAAGTGGCTGCCGCTACCTCTCGCCCTGACCGCGTTATTGGTATGCACTTTTTCAACCCAGCTCCTGTGATGAAACTTGTAGAACTTATCCGTGGTCAACGCACTTCGGACGAGGTGTACAACACTATCTCCGAGCTTGCCACTGCAATGGGCAAAACTCCAGTTATGGTTAACGAAGCCCCTGGTTTTGTAGTTAACCGCATACTTATTCCTCTTGTTAACGAGGGTATAGGTATTCTTGCCGATGGTGTGGCATCTCGTGACGAAATAGACGCTGCTATGCGCCTTGGCGCTAACCACCCAATGGGTCCTCTTGCTCTTGGCGACCTTATTGGTCTTGACGTTTGTCTTGCCATTATGGAAGTCCTTCACAAAGAGTTTGGCGATGACAAATATCGCCCTCACCCACTACTTCGCAAAATGGTTCGTGCTGGCTTATTAGGTCGCAAAACTGGCGAAGGTTTCTATAAATACTAATAAATAACATACTCTTATATAATAACTTATGAATTTCAATCTAAGCAAGCAACAACAACTCTTCCAGCAAATGATTCGTTCTTTTGCCGAAAAAGAGGTTAAACCTTTAGCTGCCGAAATCGACGAACAAGAACGTTTCCCATCTGAAACAGTAGCTAAACTCGCCCAAATAGGTGTTATGGGTATCCCTGTTCCTGTAGAATATGGCGGTGCTGGTGGCGACAATATTATGTATTCTATCGCCGTAGAGGAACTCTCTCGTGTCTGTGCTACCACGGGTGTAGTAGTGTCGGCTCACACTTCTCTCTGTATAGCTCCTATCCTCGAAAACGGTACTGAAGAGCAGAAACAAAAATATCTTCCACGCCTTGCTAAAGGTGAGTGGATAGGTGCTTTCGGTCTTACCGAACCTAATGCAGGTACCGATGCAGCTATGCAACAAACTATGGCTGTGGCTGATGGCGACAACTATATCATCAATGGTTCTAAAATATTTATTACCAATGCTGGTTATGCCGATGTTTACGTTATCTTTGCTATGACCGATAAATCGAAAGGCAACAAAGGTATTACCGCCTTCATTCTCGAAAAAGGTATGCCGGGCTTTACTATCGGTAAGAAGGAGAAAAAACTCGGTATCCGCGGTTCTGCTACTTGCGAATTGATTTTCGAAAACGTAGTTGTGCCAAAAACTCAAATGCTCGGTCAAGAGGGTAAAGGCTTTGCTATTGCTATGAAAACCCTCGATGGTGGTCGTATTGGTATTGCTTCGCAAGCTCTTGGTATAGCTCAAGGTGCTATGGACGAAACAGTTAAATACACTAAAGAGCGTAAACAATTTGGTCGCTCTATTGCTCAGTTCCAAAATACTCAGTTCCAAATGGCAGATCTTGCCACTCGTGTAGAGGCTTCTCGCCTTTTGGTTCGTTCGGCTGCTTTCAAAAAAGACCTCCACGTGCCTTTCTCTGCCGATGCAGCTATGTGTAAACTCTTTGCCGCTGAAACAGCTATGGAAGTAACTACCAAGTGCGTACAGTTCCACGGCGGATATGGCTACACTCGCGAATATCCTATCGAGCGTATGATGCGTGATGCTAAAATTACCGAAATATACGAGGGTACTTCCGAAGTACAACGTATGGTGATTGCTGGTAAACTTTTCAAATAAGAGAATAGTTTTGTAAATTATTCACTTAAATACCGCTTTCTGCTAAATGGCAAAAAAAAGTGGTTATTAAAAAATCCAAATTCTTAAAACAACCGATACAATATGAAAATAGTAGTTTGTATAAAACAAGTTCCAGATACTACCGAGGTAAAAATCGATCCAAAAACTGGCACTATCATACGTGAGGGTTTGCCAAGCATTATGAACCCCGACGATAAGGGTGCTCTCGAATGGGCTCTACGCCTCAAAGATAGCTGCGGTGCTCACGTTACCGCTATCACTATGGGTCCACCTCAAGCCGAGGCAATACTCCGTGAGGCATACGCTATGGGCGTTGACCACTGTATTCTTCTTACCGACCGTGCTTTCGGTGGTGCCGACACATTGGCTACTTCTCACGCTCTTGCAGGAGCTTTAGCTGTTATCCCTCACGATGTAATCATTGCCGGTCGTCAAGCTATCGATGGCGATACCGCACAAGTAGGTCCTCAAATAGCCGAGCATCTTGGCTTGCCACAAGTTTCTTACGTTACCGATATTGAAGTAAAAGGCGACTCGTTTATCGTTAAAAAAGAGACTGAAGAGGGTTATCAACTTCTTTCAGTTCCTTCTCCTTGCCTATTTACAGTCCTTGCTTCGTCCGTTGAACCTCGTTATATGTCGGTTCGTGGTATCTGCGAATGTTTTGACCGTGAAGTGCAGATTATGACCTCTAAAGATATTCAAGTCGATCTCGAATGTCTAGGTCTTAAAGGCTCTCCTACTCGTGTGAAAAAATCGTTTGCCAAAGGACTTAAGTCTGCAGGTCAACAATACGAAGTTTCAGACGAAGAGGCAGTAGAACTCATCATAGCCAAACTCAAAGAGAAATTTATCATCTAATAGCTTACCCTTTAATTTTGTATCAAACAATGAACAAAGCAGATTATAAAAACGTATACGTATTTATTGAGCAGCGTGCTGGTGTTATCCAACCTGTTGCACTCGAATTGTTGGGTAAGGCTCGTGAACTCGCTGATGCTCTTAACGAGAAAGTAGTTGCTCTCTTCCCTTGCTCAGGCTTGAAAGACCAATGCCAAACTCTCATAGAGTATGGAGCTGACGAGGTTGTGCTTATCGATGCTCCACAACTCAAAGACTATATCACCGAAGAGTATTCTCAGGCAATCTATCAAGCTATCACTCATTTCCGTCCAAGTATAGTACTTTTTGGTGCAAGCACTATAGGTCGCGACCTCGGTCCACGTCTTTCGGCTCGCCTCGAAACTGGTCTTACTGCCGACTGTACCAAACTCGAAATATCCGAAGAGGGTGAGCTTATGATGACTCGTCCTGCATTTGGTGGCAACCTTATGGCTACAATTATGTGTACCGACCATCGTCCACAGATGTCTACCGTTCGTCCCGGTGTAATGAAACGTGCACCTCGCGACACAGCTCGCCATGGTGAAGTTATAGCTTTTGAGCCTAAATTCGACGACTCTAAAATAAAAGTCCGTCTACTTGAAAATGTACGTAACGACAAAAACCTTGTCGATATTACCGAAGCTAAAATCCTTATCTCTGGTGGACGTGGCGTAGGTTGTCAAGAGGGTTTCGATAAACTTCGTGCTTTGGCAGACGTAGTAGGTGCAGAGGTTTCGGCTTCTCGTGCTATGGTAGATGCAGGTGTTATCACTCACGACCGTCAGGTAGGTCAGACAGGTAAAACTGTTCGTCCCGACCTCTATGTAGCTTGTGGTATCTCTGGAGCAATCCAGCACTTAGCAGGTATGGAAGAGTCGGAACTCATCATTGCAATAAACAAAGATAAGTTTGCGCCCATCTTCCAAGTTGCCGACCTCGGTATTGTTGGCGATGTCAACAAGATAGTACCTCTTCTCCGCGACCGCTTAGAGCGTGAACTCGCAGCTCGTAAATAATACGTATGGATTGTAAAAACAAACAAAAAGGGTGTAACTCTATGAGTTACACCCTTTTTGTTTTCGCACAGCAAGAACGTATTCTGTAATATCCAAAATAAGTAGTAATCATTGATATAGAAATAATGTTATTCTTTTGATATATAGAAATTTACAGAGATATTTGGTATATAAGTGTGTCAAAGATGGGGTAATAATTTTATCTGATAATTCCGTTTAATCTTCTTCGTCTTCCTCATCATCGAACCAGTCGGAGAGCTCGCCTGTGTTGATGTGGTATTCGTAATCCACCCACATATCGTCTGTGGTACTCATAATATTGCTTATTTTTCAAAGTTTGTTATATACCTAATGTATAGAACAATCCTTTAGTTGTTCAACAATTCGGCTGCGGCACGGAGAGCAGCTTCAGAAGGGTGCTTTCCCGACAGCATTTCGGCTATCTCGGTTATGCGCTGGTCGTTGGTAAGACGGTCGATATGAGTGGTAGTAGTGGTTTCATCATCGGTTTTATATACACGATATTGGCTACCGCCTCGGGCTGCTATCTGGGGCAAATGGGTTATTGACAGAACTTGCACATAGTGTGCCATATCGTTCATCATCTCTGCCATACGACCTGCAATATCGCCACTTACGCCAGTGTCTACCTCGTCGAAGATTATTGTGGAAATTTCCGACTTACGCACTATTAGCGACTTTAATGCCAACATAACTCGCGACACCTCACCACCCGATGCTACCGACACTATGGGTTGAAGTGGCATATTTTTGTTGGCTGTGAAAAGAAACTGCACATCATCGCCGCCCATCTCGCCATACTCCGTGAAGGGCTTAATGTCGACCACCACATTGGCATTGGGCATTCCAAGTGCGTGCAGACTTTCCATTAAGTATTGTGCTATTTCGGGGGCAACGCCTTTGCGCTTTTCGGTAAGAACGGCAGCAGTGGCTTTTAGTTGCTCTTCACATTGAGTGAGTTGCTTTTTTAGATCAGCAATGTCGCTATCGTAATTGTCTATCTTTTCTAACTTTTGCGATAGTTCATCACGGAGTGCTATAAGTTCCTCGCACGACGATAGACGATGCTTTTGCTGCAAGGTATATATAGTATCAAGGCGGCTCTCTACAAACTCTTTTCGTTGTGGGTCGAAATCTAGCGAATCGAAATAGCCCGATAGTTCGTTATCCACATCTTTCAATTCTATAAGTAGCGACTTCATACGCTCGCCAAGTTCGCCCACCGAGGGGTAATATCGTGTGGCATTTTCTACTCGTGTGGTGGCATCTTTCAGTTGCTGCACTATACCATATTCGTCATTTTCCATAGCATCGGAGGCTGCGCCTAAATCCGATTTTATCTCTTCGGTATGGCTCATTCGCTCTGCCTCTTGCTCCAACTCCTCTTGTTCGCCATCTACAAGATTTGCTTCATAGAGGCGGTCGTACTGATACTGCATATACTCTTTTTCGGCACTCATACGCTCTGCCTCTGCGGTGAGTATTTTCAAGTCGGCAGTTAGGCGGTTAAAGTTGTCATACACTTTTTGGTACTGCAATAACTCACCCTCAGTGTGTGCTGCGGTGTCAAGTACCGAGAGTTGAAAACCACTATCTTTGAGTAGCAAATTTTCGTACTGCGAGTGAATATCTATCAAGTGCGATGAGATATTGCGTAATGTCTGCTGCGTAACTGGTGTGTCGTTGATGAATGCACGCGACTTGCCATTTGCTCCTATTTCACGACGGACAATACATTCGCTCTGATAGTCGATGTCGGCATCGTCAAATATGGGACGATACTTATCGTTTTGGAAGGAAAATGTTGCTTCAATAACACTTTTCGTAGCTCCTGTACGTATAACTTTAGTATCGGCTCTGTCCCCAAAAATAAGACCCAAAGCTCCCATTATAATGGATTTACCCGAACCAGTTTCGCCAGTTATGGTAACAAATCCCGATGCTATGTCCAAGTTTAACTGCTCAATCAGTGCATACTGACTGATATATAAATGTGTTAACATATTATAGTATGTGTCTAATAACTCAACTTTAGGGAGGTTCTATAAATTTACCGAGCTGGGATTTTTAATTTTTAGACGAGTAGATTTTGCTTTTTAAATCGAAAGAGCATAGTGGGCTATGTGATTGAGTTTAAAAGAAAAAAATGCCGTATAAAAATAAAAACACGCAAGTGAATTTATAATCAGAATTGGATATTCAAAAAAAAGTGAATTTATAGAACCTCCCTTTATCATTTCAATATCTCGTCGTATCGTTCCGAAAGGGTAGGGTTTACCGACATCAATACCTCGTGTACTGTCTTTTTTTCTTCCGATTTGCCATGACGAGCAAATATATTAACCAGTTCATCGCCCTTAGCATCGACAAAAAGTATGACAAACGATGAACTTGGGTTAGCTCGGTTAATTTCACGCACCACTGTTACCTTTTCGGCTATTTTAGCACGTGCATTGTCAACGTTTGCTCCCATATTGTCAAGACCAAGGCGGTGATATTCGTAGTAATATTCACGAAGCGACTTAAAGGAGTCGTCATTAAGATTACGAGCCAATGAATAGCGATTGCGCTTGCTGCCAAACTCCATTTTCCAACCACGAGTTTCAGTATCGTCGGAGCGAGACTGGCAGGTATTAACTATCTGTTCGGCTGTAGAAAATGCTCCACTGCCGCCAAGACGAGAATAGGAGTCAAGGTCGAGCCCTATAATAACGTAGGCATAATAGGCTATTACTGCCGCTAAGTTCGACTCGTATGTAGCTCTATTCACCTCAATGGGGTCGAACTCTTTGTAGTGAAACACAAAGTTTTCGTCTCGCACATTTAGTAGCGTAGTGGTGTAGGTTGAGCCATATACAGGGCGTGAGGCTTGCACTTGCAGTTCGCACTGAAACAAGTCCTCCTCTACCGACTTCACAATAAGTGTCATATTACACTCTATACGCTCGTCTGTGGCAAATATCATATCGGTCCACCGCTGATTGTTGATAAAACTATTAAGGTCGCCCTCAAGGGTGGTAAACACCTGTTTGTTAGTTCCTTCAATAGTCGATGAATTAACCGTAAGCCTACAATTAAGCTCTTGCCCCACGACCGCCATTGTCAGTAGTAAACTCGCTATTAACGATATAAATCTCATTGTTTATCTCCCTTAATTTTTTCTATTTCCGATAGTATGTCCCTTGCCACTAAATCTTTCGATTTGAGGGGGAAAGTGAGTTTCTCGCCCGAAGCTTTTAATATCTCTATCTGGTTGGTGTCGTAACCAAAACAACTATTGGCATTGCGCAAAGAATTAAGAACTATAAAGTCCAAATTTTTTCGACGCAATTTGTCCAGTGCGTGAGCCTCCTCGTTGTCGGTTTCGAGTGCAAAGCCAACGAGAAACTGGTCGTTACGCTTGGCTTGGCCAACAGCCGCAGCAATATCACGAGTGGGGCGTAACTCTATAATCATATTGTCGCCCAAACGTTTTATCTTTTTGTCTGCCACTGAGATAGGAGTAAAATCTGCCACAGCTGCACAAAGTACAGCACCATCAACAGCAGAGAAATGCTCCATAACGGCAGTGTACATATCGTGAGCCGACTCTACATCGATGCGATTTATCAGTGGGTGGTTTATTGTCAGCTGCACAGGACCGGCAATGAGTGTTACACTATGACCTGCATCGGCACAAGCACGAGCTATGGCAAACCCCATCTTGCCTGTGGAGTAGTTCCCCACAAAGCGCACAGGGTCTATCCTTTCATACGTAGGACCAGCCGTTATCAATATATTCATATTGTTAGTCTTATTTCAGTGAGTTTCATTCTGTATGATACTCTATTTTAAACTATTTTCAAGTACTGCCACTATTTCATCGGGTTCTTCCATACGACCTTTGCCTACTGCTCCGCAAGCCAATTCGCCACAAGTAGGTTCAATAAAATGTACACCTATCGATTTAAGATACTGCACATTTTTTTGAAGTACTGGGTGTTGATACATCTTATCGTTCATAGCAGGGGCTAAAAATACAGGTTTGTCGAAAGCCATAAAAGTAGTAGAGAGGGCATCGTCGGCAATACCCGAAGCAAACTTACCAATAATGTTGGCAGTAGCAGGGCAAACTATCATAGCATCGGCCCAATCGGAGTGGCTCACGTGTTCAGGGTTCCACACGCCCACAGGCTCAAACACCTCGGTATACACCTTATTGCGAGAGAGAGTTTGAAGAGTAACCACAGTAACAAATTCGAGAGCATTTTTAGTAGTCACGCAGCGCACCTCGGCACCGGCCTGAATTAACTGACGCACCAATTCGCCACACTTATAGGCAGCAATACCGCCCGAAATCCCCAAAATAATTTTCTTTCCTTTCAACATAATATTATTAATTGTTTTATACGTTATAATTCTATTCAAAAAATAGTTATACCTTTTTTACTTACACTCTATCGAAAAAGCCTTCGTAATCTTCGTCTACTATATGCCACTCTCCATTCTTACGGCCACCAACACGCATTATTTTATTCAATTCCTGTAATTTTTTTCATATATTTTTGTACCTGACGCAGAGACAAGCCAATAACTTTAGATATTTGAATCGCATTAATATTTGGATTCGGAGAAATTAATTTATAAATCTGTCTACTTGCTTTTACGAACTCTTTCGGCTCTTTTACGAACTCACTCTCCTCTGGCGGCTCGGTGGAAAAAGATGCGACACATCTCTTCCGATATTGGATACTTTTCTACTGTCATACTCTTCATATTGCACACAAAGAGGTTTTGGATTTCGGAGATATAGAGCATTTCAAATCCATTTGTTGCGTGTGCTTGCAGCTGATTTACACGGCGCATAGCCATTAGTATATCTTCGTACTGCGTATCGTCTTTTGAAAATATATACAAGCCTTGATGCTCAAAATTGCCATAAAAGCCATCAATAACCTTTCGCACTTTGTTTTCAAGCACTCGATTAATGGTGCTTGCCTCGCACCAATATCTATACTCTGTAGGTCCAACAACATCTTGGCGCATCAAACCGTAGGTATAACCTATTTTATATAGCTCCCGATTGGTCATATCGGGTTGCTCTACTATCTCATCGGCTGCCATTTCGTTGAGCAAACTTATAGCCTCGGCTTTCGACTCGTGCATAGCACGTGTTACCTCTATACCCAAACCACGAATGGGGTCTTGCAAGTCGGGGCGATCACGATTAACCAAGTCGCAATACTGTTCACCCAAAAGGGTGACCAATGTCTCCTTGGCATACCGCTCAAAAAAGCAAGTATCAAATTTAGGTGTTATGTTATCGTCACGCATTGCTATTGTTTTTAGAATCGTTCTTTTTTTCTGTCATCACCACTTTGGCATCGTTCAAAGTCTGCTCATCGTCGGTTATTATCAATATAACATCTCCCACAGCCAAATGGGTATTGCCTCGTGGAATAAAATACTTATGGTCTCGCTTGACCATTGCCACAAGCACATGGTCGGGAATGGTTATATCCATAAGGCGTGTACCTTGTCGCAGCATTCCTTCGGTCACTCTCATCTCACTCATTGCCGACTTTATATCGTCCGAAAACTCCACATCGAACTCTTTTAGTCGCTCTTTTTCTTTTATTGGCAAGTCAAGTCTAAGCCACCTTGCCACTGCCGGTATCATCGTTCCCTGAACGGCAAGCGACAATATAGTAATAAAAAACACTATATTAAACATCATTCTTGCATGGGGCAGTCCTGCTATCAAAGGATATGTAGCAAATATTATTGGTACTGCACCTCGCAATCCTACGAAAGCCGTAAAAAGCCGTCCTTTAAACGAAAAGCGGCGGAATGGTAACAAGCACAGAAATACCGACAACGGACGTGATATCAATATCATTGCCACCCCAACTAACAATCCAATCCCAGCCACTGGTAAAAGTTCGGTAGGATTGACTAATAAACCCAATGCCAAAAACATCACTATCTGTGCAAGCCACGTCAAACCATCGAAAAATTTCATTGCACTACGCTTATGAACAAATCTGTGATTGCCCATCAGCAAGCCGCCTATATATACTGCCAAATAGCCATTACCTCCAACAAATGTAGTAAATCCGTACAAGAAAAACATTACTGCTATCAATAGTACCGAATAGAGGGCATCGTTTTTTAGGTTAATGCGATTCATCACCATAACTCCAAGCCAACCCAACATTACACCACATCCTGCACCAAGCGCCAACTGTTTAACAAACATCCATAACACGCCCACCCCACTCACCTCTGGCGAAACAGCCAACTGGAGCAATACTATCGTTAGGAGATAAGCCATAGGGTCGTTACTGCCCGACTCTAATTCGAGTAGCGGACGGAGATTTTCTTTCAATGCCAACTTCTTCGACCTCAATATAGAAAACACCGAAGCCGAGTCGGTCGATGACATTACAGCAGCCAACAATAGCGATTCAGACAGGGTTAATGCCACTGTATCGAACACGCTATTTGTAACCCAATAGACTACACCACCAGTAATCAATGCTGTAAGTAGTACTCCCACTGTGGCAAGTACAAGACCAGGTGCCAAAACCGGACGTATTTCATCTATCCGAGTATCCATACCACCCGAAAACAGTATCACGTTAAGTGCTATAACACCTATCCACTGTACAACTTTTGGGTTTTGAAAATCGATAAGGTCCAAGCCATCTGACCCTACAACACACCCCAAGAGCAAGAACATAAGCAATATCGGCATACCAAACCGATACCCCGCCTTGCCCAATACAATGCTCAAAAAAAGTAACAGTGAGCCTACCAACAAAAAAAGGTCGAATGACACGCTCTATAAAATATTATTACGCTTTCTAATATCACTATATATTACCAGCATTAACCACACAATTACTTGCCTCACTCTTGTATCAACCTATCCACCAACTCGGGCATACCTACTGCTGCACGCTTGGCGATATACTCGATTGGATTATTAATGTATGGACGTTTAAAACTATCAGTCTCGGCTGCAGGGTCTACCACATAAACCTTTACATTGCTACGTATATAGTTGACCAATCCTGCTGCTGGATACACATTGAGCGATGTGCCAACTATCACCAATATATCAGCCTCACGCATCACCTCAATTGCTCTATCCATCATAGGTACACTTTCACCAAAAAACACCACAAAAGGGCGAAGGAGCGACCCATCTTCGTGCCGCTCGTCCAACTGCTGCTCCCATCCTACAATAGGCACAGTAGCTGTTTCGTTTCGAGAACTACGAAGTTTACGTAATTCACCATGCAGATGTAGTACATTTTGACTACCGGCACGCTCATGCAAATCGTCAATATTCTGCGTTACAATGCTTACATCGCACACCTTAGCCAAACGAGCTATAGATAGATGAGCCTCGTTTGGCTCACAAGCAATCATTTCACGGCGGCGCATATTGTAAAAACGTATTACCTCGGCTCTATTATGCGCTAAAGCCTCTGGTGTACAAACATCTTCTACACGATATGAAGCCCATAAACCGTCAGAATCGCGAAACGTAGCCAAACCACTGTCGGCACTTATTCCAGCACCTGTCAATACTACTATTTTTTTCATAATGTTCTCAGTTTTTCATTAGCGACACTATTAATGTGCGAAGTTACAGAAATTTTGACGAACAGCAAAACAAACTGCATATATTTTTAGGATGGTTCTAAAAATATATGCAAGAGAACTGCTAATAAAAATTATATTTATAAAAAAAGTGAATTTATAGAACCTTCCTTTACGCTACAACTATAATCACTTGCTAATAATAACTATTTGTAGTACCTTTGCAACTAAAATATAACCACACAGAACTGCGTTAATCATAATATGACAACTCGTTATACGATACACACTATATACCTATCGTGGAAAAAGGGAATGAGAACTCTTGTGCCACTAACTTTGATACTACTTGTGGGGCTAACTGCTTGCTCTACAAAAAAGAACACTGCATCAACTCGGGCTTATCACGAGATGTGTACTCGCTACAATGTGGGTTTTAATGCTAAAAACTCTTTTATCGAGGGGGAGAAGTCGATAAACGACAACAACAACGACGACTTTACCAAGCTTATAAATATGTACCCCATTACCAATAGCGGTGGGGGTGCTGCTTCGCAAATGGATCGCACCATAGAAAAGTGCCGCAAAGCTATAAAAAAGCACTCTATAACCAAAAAGCCTGCCAAGGATAGCAAGAAGATGAAAGACCCCAAATATGCCTATTTCTTTAACCAAGAGGAGTATGTAAAAGGGGTAAAAGAGGCTTGGATACTACTTGGCAAGGCAGAACTTAACAAGGGCGATTTCTTAGGTGCTGCATCAACTTTCGGCTACATTCTTCGTCACTACCCCTCCGACCTCGAAATAGTGTGTGAGGCTCGTATTTGGCAAGCTCGTGCCTACGCCGAAATGAACTGGATGTACGAGGCTCAAGAGGTTTTTGATAAAATAAAAGAGGACGATGTAACCAAGCATCTCAATCGTGACTACGCTCTAACTCAAGCATTTCTACTTCTCCGCTCTGGTAACGGCAAGGGTGCAATTCCATTTCTACAGATAGGCGAAGCTAAAAGTAAAGGGCGTTTTTACACCTCACGATACAACTACTTGTTGGGACAACTCTATTTTGCCGAAGCCAACCGCCCTCGTGCTGGCGAGTATTTCAAAAAAGCCGCTCGTCAAGCTCCCTCATACCCTATGGAGTTTAATGCCAAACTAATGATGCTGCAATGCGAAAAGGATAAGTGGCGCAACAGCGTAAAAAAACTCGAACGTATGCTCCGCAGTCCCAATAATAAGGAGTATCTCGACCAAATATACACCTCTATAGGCAACATCTATCTTGTTCACTCTGACACCACTCGTGCCATAGAAAACTACAAATTGGGTATAGAAAATAGCACTCGCTCGGGCGTGGAAAAAGCTGTTACTCTTATCACCCTTGGCGACTTGTACTACTCTCAACGTCAATACGTCGATGCCGCACCTTGCTACACCGAAGCCGCCACAATAATAAACACCGAACACGACGACTATCAGCGTGTTTCAACTCTCGGAGAGACCCTCGGGCTACTCGCCTCGGCATACGAAACTGTTGTACTACAAGATAGTTTACAACATCTTGCCACCCTCACCCCCGAAGAACAACAAACTATAGTTGACCAAATAATTGTAGATGTAATTCGCCAAGAGGAGGAGGAGGCTCGCAAGGCAGAAGAGGAAGCAACTAAAGGATTTGTGGAAAGTACTCGCCTTGATATGAGCAATGCCTCGATAGGTGGTAGCAACGACTGGTACTTTTACAATGCACAACTAAAGCAGCAAGGCGCAACTCAATTCCGCCAGAAATGGGGTACACGCAAGCTCGAAGATAACTGGCGACGAACAAACAAAACAGCTCCAATATTTGCATCGGCAGTTGGTGATAGTGGCGATGACGCTTTGGGTGGCGACACACCCCAACTTGCCGATGGGCAACAACCTGCAACTGACCCAACTATACCTGCTCATCATCAGCCACAATACTACCTAAGCCAAATACCATCCACACCCGATGCCATTGCCGCATCCGATGCTCTGATTGTTGAGGCTCTATACTCAATGGCTGAGATATACGACACTCGTCTGCACGATTACCCCGCTGCTGCCGACACTTACGACACCTGCCGCTATCGTTTCCCAACAGACAGTCGCACTCTCGAAGGATTATATGTATCATATCGTATAGCAGGACGACGCGAACTTGACGTGCAACAAGCCTACTACCGCCAACAGATAATAGACAGTTTTCCCGACTCGAAATATGCTGCTATGCTTTCTCAGCCCGATTATGTAGAACACGCTCTCGCTATGCTACAGATGCAAGATTCGCTATACGAAGATACATACACGGCATACACCAAAGGCGACCACGCCACAGTAGCTGCCAATTACCACTATATGGCAGACACCTACCCTCTAAGTGATCTGATGCCCAAATTTGCATTCCTCAATGCTATGGCTATAGGTAAGTCGTCGCCGGGAGCACCATTCCGCACCGCTCTGTCCGAAATAATAGAAAAATACCCACAGTCCGATGTAACGCCTATGAGCAAAGATATATTAGCTCTTATTGGACAAGGAGTTGAGGCGCAGGAGAGTAAAACAACCGAAAGCATAGCCGACCGCCGTGCCGAAATAGTTGAAGAGACGGTCGATGAAAAAGTTGTAGAATTTGAATTTGATGCACGCACGGCTTACCACCTACTACTTATACCACGAACAGATGGTGCAACCGACTTCAACACTCTGCTCTACGATGTGGCAGCGTTTAACTTTACAAAATTTATGATTAAAGATTTCGACATAGCGCAAAGCTCAATCGACAACCTGCGTGTTATAGATATCTCGCAATTAGAATCGCTTGACGAAGCACGCTGGTACGAAACAATGTTACTTGCCGAGCCATCGCTCCAAGGACGTGTTACCCTCGATAAAATAGAGAGAATAGCAATTTCGGATAACAACCTAAATGTCATTGTCGGGGGGCGCACTTTAGCCGACTATATTGATTGGTGGCAACAACAAACATCAGAAAGCAGTCATAAATCGTCCGACAAAAAAACATCTAAACAGAAATCATCTAAAAAATAGACCGTTATGCACACAATACTCTGGGTAGACGATGAAATCGATATGATTAAGCCCTACGCTATATTTCTAAAAGAGAAAGGCTATGATGTTACTGCCGTATCAAATGGTAGCGATGCTATAGACTTCTGTATGACCAATTTATACGACATAGCATTTTTAGATGAAAATATGCCAGGACTTAGCGGATTGGAAACTTTGCGTCAGATAAAAGAAATACGCCCCAATATGCCAATTGTAATGATTACCAAGAGCGAAGAGGAGAATATAATGGATATGGCAATAGGCAACTACATAGCCGACTATCTGATAAAACCTGTAAACCCCAATCAGATAGTAATGACTCTGAAAAAACATCTTCATCAACGCGAAATAGTATACACTCAAACCACCACCAACTACCGACAAGAGTTTGCTCAATTAGGCTCGCAGCTCTCCGAACTCCTTAGCATTCAAGAGTGGTACGATGTGTACCGCCGTCTGATGGACTGGGATATACGTCTTGACGAGTCGGACAGCGAAATGCACGAACTTCTCTACTCACAACGTGAAGAGGCAAACCGCTTTTTTGCTCGCTTCATTTCAAAAAATTATGAAAACTGGATAGCATCGCCCACCGATCGCCCTGTGCTTAGTCCCGATGTGTTCAAGACCACAATTTTTCCACTACTCGATGCTGGCGAAAAGGTATTTTTTATAATCATTGACAATTTCCGCTACGACCAGTGGCAAATTATTCGTCGCGTACTATCTGAATTATACGTTATAGATTCTGACGATTTGTATCTCTCTATACTTCCCACAGCCACACAATACTCGCGCAATGCCATTTTTGCAGGACTTATGCCGTTGCAAATAAAACAGATGTTTCCACAACTATGGGTCGATGAAGAGGAAGAAGAAGGCAAAAACCTAAACGAAGAACAACTCATAACCACACTTTTCGAACGTTACCGCCGCAAAGTGGATATGTCGTATTACAAGATAAACAACAACGTTGTTGGCGAAAAATATCTCGAACAACTACACCAATTGGACGGCAACAATCTTAATGTGTGCGTTATTAACTTTGTTGATATGCTATCGCACGCACGCACCGAGAGTAAGATGATACGCGAATTAGCTGCTACAGAATCGGCATATCGCTCCCTCACTCTCTCGTGGTTTCGCCACTCATCGGCATACCAACTTTTCAAAGAGTTGGCAAAAAAGGACTTCCATATAGTTCTTTCTACCGACCATGGCACAGTACATGTCGACCGCCCAATAAAAGTAGTAGGCGACAAAGCTACCAATGTCAATCTCCGATACAAAGTTGGCAAATCGCTATCGTACAACAAGAAAGAAGTTTACGAAGTTACTAACCCTGCAAAGATAGGAGTTCCAAGCCCCAATGTCAGCTCTACATACATCTTTGCTCGCGACAACGACTTCTTTGCCTACCCCAATAATTACAACTACTATGTAAACTACTACAAAGACACATTCCAACACGGAGGAGTGTCTATGGAAGAGATGATTGTACCTCTAATAACCATGCACCCAAAAAAATAACACTTTTTTAAAATTAACATATACATACAATGTCTTCATTATACGATATTTATCTAAAGCATCAGGTAATAACCACCGATAGCCGCAACTGCCCAGAGGGGTCTATATTTTTCGCACTTCGTGGCGATAACTTCGATGGTAACCTCTATGCCGCCAAAGCTCTCGAATGCGGGGCAAGCTATGCAGTTGTTGACCGACCGGAAGTAGCCACAGATAACCGCTACATTGTAGTTTCCAATGTGCTACTCACACTCCAAGAGTTGGCGGCCGAGCATCGATGCCATCTACAAATACCCATCATTGGCATAACTGGTACCAATGGCAAAACTACTACTAAAGAGCTGATAGCCACTGTGCTTGCACGCAAATATCGTACCACTGCCACCGTGGGCAACTTCAACAACCACATAGGCGTGCCACTAACGTTACTATCCATACCCACCGATGCACAGATAGCCGTGGTAGAGATGGGAGCTAACCACCCCGGTGAGATAGCCGAATTGGCAAAAATAGTACGTCCAACACATGCCCTAATAACCAATGTAGGCAAAGCTCACTTAGAGGGATTTGGCTCAATAGAAGGAGTACTACAAACAAAAAAAGCACTTTACGACCAAGTAAAATCAACTCGTGGCACACTCATTGTAAACATTGCCGACCCAATGCTTGTTGATGCAGTAGACGACTATGCACCAATTGTTACCTATTCAGCCAGCGATAGCATTGCAGCCGATGTAAACGCACACATAGTTCCATCGTCAACACCATATCTAAACATCAAGTGGAGAGAACGACATATCGAAAGCCACTTTATTGGCACATACAATATAAACAACATATTAGCAGCCATTACAGTTGGTGAAAATTTCGATGTGCCACACAATAAAATAGAAGCAGCTATCAGAGAGTATACACCTACTAACAGCCGTTCGCAACTAACCACAACCGAGCATAACACACTCATTGTCGATGCCTATAATGCTAATCCAACAAGTATGGCAGCATCGTTAGATAGTTTTGCAACCATCGAAGCCACAAACAAGACAGCTATTCTTGGCGATATGCTCGAATTGGGCACACAATCCGCAGACGAACACAGCAAAATAGTAGAGCAGCTTGCCCACCTTGGACTAAAAGCCATACTCATTGGCGACCAATTTGCACAGTGCAAAGGCAACAACATATCACTTCCCAACACCGCACAACTAATTGACTACCTACAAGCACACCCACTCACCGCACACACCATACTCCTAAAAGGCTCAAACGGAATAGGACTTCAAAAAGTAGTTAAATATTTATAAGGTACACAACATATCATATCATATGACAAAACGACATTGCATTGTAATAACATTGCTAACTTTAGTACTCTGTTCGTGTGGCAACGAAATTAACGTGGAGCACCCAGTCCCAAATGCGCCAGTGGAGTGTACAATAAATATTATGCGCGATGCACCATTGCTTGACATTATAGGCAACTCGTTTGTTATAGACCGTCCACTCAACACCAACCAATATATAGGGTATAGCGGTTTGGTTATAGTACATGGTTTAGACGATATGTTCTACGCATTCGATCTCTGTTGTCCTCACGAACATCAACGTAACATTCGTGTAAAGTGCGATATGATTTCTGCCCACTGCGACCAGTGTGGCACCACATACGATATAGGCTTTGGCACAGGCATTCCGTCCAAAGGTCCATCGCAATTTCCCCTACGCCGTTACACTGTCACCCCATCGGGTTACAATTTACACATAACGCAATAACAAAGAACGCATCATTGCTCACTCTTCAGTATCGACATCGTCCTCATGTTCGTATGGGTCGGGTCTAAAAACATTTTTGTAATGGAGCCCGAAACTAAACTCAACGTCCAAAAATCCTGCACCATTTTCTACATTTGAATATTGGGTAGTAACATTAACAAATGTGTTGTTGTTTCTGCCATTTTTCAACGCCTCTTGTATTTTGTAATAACCTATTCCCCTTGTATTGAGATAAACATTAAAAAGTATATCCAGTCCATATTTCGATGCCCACCATATCCTCCTGCCCCATACTCATTGGGCAGTTCTATAGTTGCCCTATATGGCCATGATGGCATTTTTCTACTCTGGAGCAGATAGTCAAAAAAATAGGTTCTTCCATTGTATATTTGATACGACTCAGTAGGGTCGTTCCACAAAGCCGTTACAAATACTTATCATCGCTCCTCGAAACATTAGTTGGAGGCCATTCTATATTAGTGTTAAATCGTCCCAAGCACAATTTGTTTGAAACTGAATAGCCGATGGTACATTAATATTTTTGGGATATTGGAGATAAAATTTCAAGTCGACAGTCACACTTGTTTGCGATTTATGAAATCTACGCACTTTTACTATCACTGGATTTGGCACAATGGCCATAGCACGAGCAGTTTTATAGTCGGGGTGCGACACAGTAACCGTTATAGTATCTCCCACTTTAATATTCTGACACCTGTATGGGAATGTAAAGCACTTGACGCTATCTACGTAAGTCATCATAACATCATCTTGACCACTCATTGACACCACACACTCGGCATCAGTCAATGGTACTAACCCCTCGGGTCCGTCCCAACGTAATGTGCGACACACCTTTATAAATGCGTTTCTAAATTCAGTAGAATCAACACTATTGTTAAAATAGTCGTCATACCCATAAATCGTACCTTCAATGTATATCACAGGTTCTTCCAATTCACCGTTAAAAAGCACTTCTGCCATTCGTTGACAACCAATTAAAGCCGTGAAGATTAGTGTAAAACAAACACATTTCAAAAAAATCATAATCAAAACAAATTACTGATGTTTTTAGTTTTGCATAGGTAGACAATAAACGCCACACCCCAGAGAGAATAACAAAATAAAACTTGTTTTATTTTGTTATTCTCTCAACTTTCACTACCTTTGCAAATGCAATGGAGAATGACAAATACTTCAAAAATAGTCAATCAAACACACTGACATATTATGCGGAAACTATTAGTAATTCTTATATCAATCGTTCTATTTTCGAGTTGCGAAAATAATAACGATCACAAAATTGACCCACAACTTATTGGCACATGAGAGAGAATCTCTGAAATAATCTGTTGGGAAGGTGGAGTCTCGGTTGTGTCTGATTTCACTCCACGAACAATAAAATTTAGCCGTTACTGGAATGCTACCATAGTAGAGGGTGAAACTACAAATAAATATTAATACTCCATTGGTATGACTGCATTTATGGACGCTTGCGGAGAAATGCATATGTGGTCAGAAGATTTTCAATATCACTACATCGAAACACCAATTGAAAATCCAGAATTTTGGGAAGATAAAGAATTTTGGGAATACAGAATTTCAGGAACACCCTAACATTAAGACCTGCAATACTAATTCCTGGTGGCTATTCATACTATAAGTACATTCGCAAATAAACGCTACTACTCTAAAACAATAGAGTATGAATACTAAATTAGCCATAATTATTTTTTCACTAATAGTCTTACTCTCAAATTCAATATATGCTCAAGAATTTGGGTATGGGACTATTATTGATAGTATAGAAAACTCTGCAATTCCAGAAATTGAACCCACTGATTTGCCCAAAATTAGATAATGTAATTGTTCCTGTTAACCCTGTAAGGTCTGGAGATAATATCGTTGGCATTGTCAAAACATCATTACCTATTGAACAAAGCGGATATTCTGCTACATCGCAAATTGAAACAGAAGAAATTCCGTATCAAGGAGATTTCACAATTGAGATATGGAGTTATGAGAATGGCAAAATAGCAACGTACAATTGTCAGGACTCAAATTTTTCCATTCCATCTTCAGGCTTAACGGGAGGCATCCACTACCTAAATTTAATAGTTGATGGCACACAGGCAGACGTTGCAAGTATTATCATCAAGTAACCACACACCCATTTAACAGACAATTATTTCAATCAACATAACCTTAATAACAAAACAAACATTATGAATTTACCTACTAATCTTAAGTACACAAAAGACCACGAATGGATTCGTGTAGAAGGCGAAGTAGCATTTGCTGGTATCACCGATTTTGCTCAAAGCGAGCTTGGCGAAATTGTTTTCGTAGAGAACGAAAAAGAGGGCGAAACTATCGAACAAAACGAAGTCTTCGGTTCTATCGAAGCAGTGAAAACTGTATCTGACCTCTGCATGCCTGTTACTGGCGAAATCGTTGAAATTAATGGCGAACTCGAAGATGCTCCCGAACTTGTTAACAACGACCCATACGGCAAAGGCTGGATGATAAAAATAGCTATGGCTGACGCTTCCCAAGTAGACGGTCTTATGGACGCTGCCGCTTACGAAGCTTTCATAGCAAAATAAGCTTTACCTCAGCATAACTAAGTAACAATAAAGCTCCTACGCCTAATGGCGAGGGGCTTTATTGCTTAAAAAACATAGAGTAGTGCATCTATGCTACTCAATCAGTTATAAAAAATCAATGAAAGCAATACTATCACTTGGCACTAATATTGACAACCGCCAACAACATATAGCCGATGCAGTTGAGGCAATTGGAATACTTGGCACGATAGACTGCATTTCGTCGCTATACGAAACTAAACCTTGGGGATTTGAGTCGAACAAAGCATTCATAAACATAGCATTGATACTCGACACCACACTCTGCGCTTTTGATTTACTTAATGCCACACAAGAGATAGAGCGGCAATTAGGACGAACACAAAAGAGTGTAGATGGTATATACCACGACCGCCCTATAGACATTGATATAATTGACTTCAATGGTCAAATTACAAACTATCCACGACTAACACTCCCACACCCCTTAATGCACAAGCGCAACTTTGTACTTTACCCTATAGCAGAAATTGCTCCCAACTGGCAACACCCCATTTTGAAAAAAAACATCACCTCTCTCATTCGAGAAACTACAGACAAGGATATTCCTCGAATGTTATAAGCCAGTAAGAATTCTAAAAGCAATAAATCGCAGAAAGTCAGCACTTCAAGTACTGCATTTCTGCGATTTATTGCTTTTATCAGTTAGTTTTATAATCTTCTCAACCTAATTTAGAACTGCTCTAAAGTGTAACAGTGTACGGCATTAAAGCTTGTACTCCTGTATGACCCATAACTTTTCGATATTGCTGATAGAGGTAAGCATCTATGCCTCGTGGAGCAGAAAGCGATGTAAGGCTACCGCTAAGACGATCGAGCAAGTCGCGATATACATCTTTTGGTTTAGGGTATTCTACTATCTTAAAGTCGCCATAGTCAAGTCCTGCTTTTTTGGCTGCAATAGCAATAGCAAGGTCAAGACCACCAAGAGTATCAACCAATTGCACTCCCATATTGTGGGCTTGCGCACCAAGCCAAACACGTCCCTCTGCTACCGACTTAATAGAGTCGGGTGTAGTATGACGACCATCGGCACAACGACCAACAAAGAGTTCGTATCCGCGATTTATATTGCGCTGCATTACAGCACGCTCGGTATCGGTCATAGGACGAGAGACATCACCAAAGTCGGCAAAGTTGTGCGACTTAACACCATCAAACGAGACACCTATCTTTTCTGTCAACCCTTCTACATTAGGCAACATACCAAATATACCAATCGAACCAGTAAGTGTGGTAGGCTGCGCCACTATGCAGTCTGCAACACAGCTAATGTAGTAGCCACCAGATGCGGCATAGTCGCTCATCGATACCACAAGAGGTTTCTCAGCTTTAACTCGTCGAGCTGCATCCCACATTTGCTCCGAACCGAAAGCACTACCACCTGGAGAGTTTACACGTAGTACTACGGCATCTATCTTGTCGTCCTTTGCTAAACGATTTAGACGGTCGGCTATCTTGTTACTCTCCATTCCATCGGACGAATTATCATCAATACCACCCAAGGCATAAAGCACCGCAATACGATTTTTACCCTCCTTTTTCTGACTACTTACCTTACAAATATTCTGAACAGAGATATATTTAAGTTTAGATGAACTCTTACCATTCATTTGTGGTAAGTGACGAAGATAGTCCTCGACATCGGTACGATAGCGAAGTCCGTCAACAAGTCCCATTTCCAAAGCTAACTCTGTAGGTTGGAGAAAGCCTGCCTTGTTAACAAATTCGTCGTACACCGCTGAGTCTATACCTCTACTCTGAGCCATAGAGGAAGACATCTCGTGCCAAATACCATTGACCATAGCTTGCATCTGTAGGCGATTGGCATCGCTCATCTCGTTTAGAATATATGGCTCAACAGCCGACTTAAAAGTTCCAACCTTAAATATCTGCATCTCTATACCCAACTTATCTAACGCCTTTGTAAAGAAGACAGAACCTGCCGTTACACCTGTCAGTCCGAGAGTGCCATGAGGATTAATAAAAATAGAGTCGGCAAGCGTAGCCAACCAGTACGATGATTGCGAATAAGAATCGGCGTATGCCACAATTTTAACATCGGGAGCTTCGCTCTTAAATTTAGTTATTATGCCACGCACTTCTTCCACTGTTGCAGGCGAAGCCGACAGCAAATCGCATTCGAGATAAACAGCCTTTATTTTGTCCTGATTTTCGGCAGCACGCTCAAAAGCCTTACGCAAGGTGGTGATACTAAGCGATGGTTCTACATCGTTAAGAGCGTCCATAAGAATATTCATTTCGGTATTAGAGGTTCGCTCAACAATAGAGGTGTTGAGCTTAACACGCAAAACTGAGTTGTCCTCAACCACAGTCTCTTGGTCGGACATAGCGACAAAACTTGCCATTGAACACATCGACAGCCCCACCATAATGCCAAAAAACAGCAATAAGGCTACAAAAGTAGCTCCCACAATCTTAAAAAAATTCTTCATTGTCAATACTATAATTATACGATAGGATATAGATTATTATTTCAAAATTATTACCCACCTACCAAAAGTTTTTCCACCCTCTCTATTCAAACAACCATGAGTTTTCAAATATATAATTTCGCGCTTGATTGTTCCAAACGAAATAGACAACCTTTTAGACAACTGTATCGGTTGAGACTTTTTATAAACCGATATTATCTGTAATGGTACTAAAATTATTCCTATTTAGTCAAGTGAGGCTATAAATTATTCTATGCAGTTGACTTTTTTCACAAAGTTGTCGAGCATTTTGTTGCGAACTAAACGGCCGTGGTCGAGACAAACAGAGTCGAAACGTCCTACGTTGCATAATTTGCGGTCAGGGAGACGATAAATCTTTTGGACAAAAGTGTACTTAACCCCTTCTTGATGAAGATCAAGTTCGCTTACAAACCTATCGCACGAACGCAGCGGACATTTATATGCTAACTCAACACGTGCAACTACAAAGTCGATACCTGCATCGTGCATAGCCGAAAAACTTATACCATTTTCTATAAGAAACTGATGACGTGTATGTTCGTAATAGTGCTGATAATTGGCATTGTTTACAATTCCTTGCAAATCGCATTCGTAATCTCGCACAGTAAATTCTAATGAGTATATCACGACCAAAAAAGTTGTTAGTTGAAAATTTCTAAAAAGTATATACTTACTTTTGCTCTATCACTTCAAAGCCTCGTCCGAAAACACCCGTTGCCGATGATTGAGAGATAAAAGCATCTCGGTCTATGGCATTGACTATCTTAAATATCTGTGATGACTCGTGCTTACGAACAAGGACAAGAACTATTTGCACATTGGAGTGTGAATAGCCTCCCTTGGCATCAATCAACGTAACGCCACGATGCGCATCGCGAGTAATAGCTTCGGATATTTCATTAGCACGACTCGAAATAATTAGGAATTGAACCGACTGTCGCAGACCATTGATATACAAATCAATAGAAAACGACTGAATAGTCATAAATATTAAACCATACACCACCTTATCCAATGCTCCCTCGGGAGTTAAACCCGAAGCACAAATAACCGCAAAGTCGCAAATCAAAAGGGCTTTACCAAGACTAATGGGACGGAACTTATTGATAATCTTAGCTATAATATCGGTACCACCAGTTGAGCCGTTGTTGGTAAAAACTATACCTATTGATACTCCAGATAAAATACCAGCTATGATAACACTCATAAAGGGGTCAAATTCGGGAGGAACACCAATATAGTTGACGTACAAACCACGCCAATCTACCCAAAAACAAGCGGTTAGCACAGCTACACCATAGATGGTGCGAACACAAAATTGCCAACCAAGTATTTTGATAGCAAAGATAAGTAGCACAGCATTAAACGCAAAAATAGTAGCCGATACAGGTATACCACCACCTACCGAAGCCATTCCGAGCGATGTAAAAAAATTCTGCACACTATCCGATAACAATCCTTGTGTTGCATACATAACCACAGTAGCAATACCTGTCCCGCCGCCTCCAGTTATATTGTGTGGAAAGAGAAACAAATTCCACGATATGGTGTAGCACAATAAACACAAGGCTATTATAAATAGTTCCTTTGCCTTAAGAAAAACTTGACGAAATGAAATTTCTGCCATAAAAAAGCGATACGTTCTATATGGTGGTTACTACTATTGAATAGTCTTTTCAAAGCCTTCGCCATAAACACCTATAGCAGCCGACTGCGAAACAAATGCACCTGGGTCTACTTCTCGAATAAGACGGAATATGTGTGTCGACTCATTTTTACGAGCCAAAACTGTTACTACCTTAATCGATTTTTTAGAATACCAACCCATTCCATCTAAAAGGGTTACACCACGATGTGCCTCGTTTGATATAATTTCGGCAACCTCTTCGGGACGAGTAGTAAATATAAAGAATTGAACCGATTGTCGTAGACCATTTATATACAAGTCGATAGAGATTGATTGTACTGCCATAAATATTAAGCCATACACCACGCTATCCAATGCACCATCAGGAGTGAAACCCGATGAACAGATAATCAAGAAGTCGGTAATAAGCAGAGCCTTACCAAGTGATATTGCCTTATATTTGTTAATTATTTTAGCAACAATATCTGTTCCGCCAGTAGAGCCATTGTTATTGAAAATTATACCCATACATACGCCACCGATGATACCAGCAATGATAACACTCATAAATGGATCAAACTCTGGGGGTACACCAATGTATTGGGCATACAATCCACGCCAATCAATCCAGAACCATCCTGTAAGTACAAAAACGCCATAGATGGTGCGAATGCAAAATTGCCATCCAAGTATTCGCACAGCAATAATAATCAGTACAGCATTAAGTGTAAAAAGTGTGACCGACACAGGAATGCCGCCACCAATCGAAGCCATACCAATTGATCCAAAAAAGTCGAGAGCCGACTGAGGCAGAAGACCCTGTGTGGCATACATCACCACTGTAGCAATACCTGTACCACCGCCACCAGTTACATTATGTGGAAAGAGAAACAAGTTCCACGATATGGCATTGACCAACATAAAAAGAGCAATCGTCAATAGCTGACGAACGTCAGTCAATATTTTTTTAGTTGTTTTTTTCATTTCTGTTTATATCAAAAACAAAAATAGGGCTTATTTCATAGCCCTATTTTATTATAATTATAAAAGGACAATTCTAATGTTTACTTCTGACCAATAGCCTCAAAGCCCTCGCCATACACACCAATAGCTGCCGATTGCGATATAAAGGCATTTTTGTCTATATCCTTAACAATACGGAATATCTGAGTTGACTCGCTTTTACGCACTAATACAGTTACCACTTTTACCGACTGTTTCGAGTACCACCCCATACCATCTAACAAAGTAACTCCACGATGTGCTTGTTGCGAGATGGCATCGGCTATCTCTTCAGATTTCGATGAGAAAATGAAGAACTGTACCGACTGACGTATACCATTTATATACATATCAATAGTCGATGTCATTACAATCATCACTATTAAACCATATACAACCTTTTCTAGTGAACCATCGGGCAAGAAAAGAGCCGAACAGATAACCAAGAAATCGCTCAACAAGAGGGCACGACCAAGAGTTATGTCACGATATTTATTTATGATTTTAGCAAGAATATCAGTACCTCCCGACGAACCATTGTTAACAAAGGTAATAGCCATACCCACACCCGAAATAAGACCGGCAAGGATAGCCGACATAAAAGGCTCGAATACAGGGAAAGCCTCTCCAGTGATATTCTGATATATGTCGCGATAAGGTATCCACAACCAAATTGTAAGAGCTATTACACCATAGATAGAACGAATACTAAACTTCCAACCCAATATCTTGATAGAGAGGGTACAGAGTATTGCATTCATAATAAAGAATGTGAACGACACCGGCAGTCCACCATCAACCGACTCCATACCGATTGAACTAAAGAAAGCTTGTAATCCGGGTTGGTTATCAAGTAGTCCACGAGTGGCATACATTATAATAGTAGCAATACCGGTAGCACCGCCACCAGCTACACGGTGTGGGAAGAGAAACAAGTTCCACGCCAAACCATAAAGAAACAGTCCGAGAGCAATCATTATAAACTGTTTGCTCTCGCCCAAATTGAATTTTTTATTTTTTGTCATTTTCAGTTATATATAATAATGTCTAATTTTCAGTTACTTACAACAATAAGACGAACAATATCAATGCCCCAATTTTGGCAGTGCAAAGATACAATTTTTTTTTCGTTTGATTATAACGATTGAATAGTTATTTCTTGTGCGAAGTTTTAGTGTTAATGTTTTGCTATGTGAAAAAAAATAACGAAATTTGCAAGATATTAGAAGTGTTATATAGACCCGTTAATTAAACATATAAAACGTACAAGGTGAGAAAGATAAGTCTACTAACAGAATTCTATAACCTACATTCACGATAATAAAAAAACTAAATCTATAATGAGAAAATTACGCTATTTGTTTTTAACGCTGGTATTGGTAATATCGGCATTAGTTAGTGCTCAAACCGCCATTGACAATGGGCAAGGCACAACTCTTTACTACACTTTCGATGCCGACAACCTCGCTGCAACGGTAGTTCCAATGGCTGGTAGCCAGTATGCTGGTGCTGTGGTAATACCCGAAACTGTTACTCACGAGGGTAAAACCTACGATGTAAAACGCATAGCCGACAAGGCTTTCTTCGGTCAGCGTAGCATTGTGGAGGTAACCATACCAAAAAGCATTACCAATATAGGTGGTCACGCATTCAAGGGTTGCGATGGGTTGAAAATAGTAAATTACAATGCTAACAATTGTATACAAGGGTCAACAACCACAAAAGAGGGCATCTGCTCGGCTTTTGAGGATTGCAAGTCGATAGTAAAACTTAATATGGGTGGCGATGTGGTGAATATACCAGAATACCTATTTTGGGGTTGCTCTGGCATAAGCGAACTTACTATTCCCGAAAACGTTAAACGCATTGGAGGTGGCGCATTTATAGATTGTAGCGGCATAACTCGTCTTACATTCAATGCTATACAATGCACCTCGATGTACAGCAAAAATGGCTCTAAGGTAATGGCTGCCATAGTAAACTCTCCAATTTCGGAAGTAACCTTTGGTCCACTTGTTTCAGCAATACCTGACTATGCTTTCTTTGGTTTCCGCTCATTGTCAACAATAACCATACCTAAATCGGTAAAAATTATAGGTGGTAAAGCATTCAACGAGTGCCGCTCGTTAACATCGGTTATATTTAATGCTACCGAATGTAGCGTTGCACACTCTATGGACGATGACAACATTATACCATCGTTCAACAACCCTGCCATCACTCACATAACCTTTGGCGACAACGTAACTCGCATACCCGACTACCTATTTTGGGGTTGTAGCGGTGTAACCCAAGTAACTTTTGCCGACAACATCGAACGTATAGGCATTGCAGCATTTTTCGGTTGCACCGGTTTGACCTCGGCAACTATATCGAAGAGTATGGAATCGGTGGGAGCAAATGCTTTTGGCAATTGTCCTAACTTGACAACGGTACACTTCGAGGCTATAAACTGTATGAATATGTCGACCAGCGAAAATGGAGGCAAACCTGTGTCGGCATTCAACAACCCAGCTGTTACATCGGTAGTATTTGGCAACGATGTTAAACGTATCCCCGACCACGCATTTGAAGGTTGCACAGGCTTAACCGCAATTACCATACCCGAAACCGTAGAATATATAGGTTATCGCTCGTTCTATGGTTGTCGCTCAATAGAGACACTTACAATACCTGAGCATGTACGCAGCATTGGCGGACATGCATTTGTTGGTTGCGATAAGTTGTACAAACTCAACTTTAATGCACGCAACTGCTCTGGAGTATCGAAGATAGAGGGCGACAAATACCAGTCGGCATTTGCCAATGCTCAAAGTTTAAAAGATGTAGTATTTGGTCCAGAGGTAACCATAATACCCGACTACTTGTTTGACAACTGTTTAGCTATAGAGCGTGTTACCATTCCAACCAAAGTTCGCAGCATAGGCAGCAACAGTTTCAAAGACTGCAAAGGATTATCGAAAATTGACTATCAAGCCGAACGTTGCGAGACTGTAGTATCGGAAGGTACTACCTCATCGGGACTTCGCAGCCAGTCGCTTGTATCGCTAACAATAGCCGAAGGTGTAAAAGTTATTCCTCCTTACGCATTTGAGGGCTGTGTACGTTTGGCAGCAGTCAAACTACCTTCGACAATCGAAACTATCGGACACTTTGCCTTTGGTGACTGCGCATCGCTAAAAGAGATAGTAATACCAGAGGGTACTAAGAATATTGATGGCGGTGCATTCCAAGGCTGTTTGAACGCACAAAAAGTGGTATTCAATGCTAAAGATTGCCGCCGTATGGGAACTGTGGTTGACACTTCATTTGTACCAGTATTTAACGATGCAGCAGTAAAACAGATAGTGATAGGTGCAGGTGTAGAGGCTATACCCGACTACGCATTTATGAATTGCCGCTCGGTAGAGAAACTATCGTTGGGTAAGAGTGTTAAAAACATTGGTAAATTTGCATTCAGCGGCATTGAATCAATGACAATGGTATCGATACCAGAGTCGGTAGAAAAGATAGGTGGTGGTGCATTTGCTAACTGTGAAAATCTTTATCAGGTAAACTTTAATGCCATAAACTGCTATTCGGCATTCGACATCGAAGCCGACACTGTTACCTACCCATTTGTTGGTAAAAACAAGATAGAATTTATATTGATAGGCAAGAAAGTAACCTCAATACCAGAGGGAATGTTCTACAATAGTCGTGTAGCACAAGAGTTATATATACCAAAAAATATAGCAACCATTGGCGGTAAAGCCTTTGGCAACTGCCCAGAGCTACAAAACCTTGTGTTTGATGCAGTGGACTGCACCAATGCAGCATCTAAGATAGATGGACAGATGTACGGACCATTTGACGGTTGCGACAAATTAAATTTTGTTGAGTTTGGCAAGATAATGACACTACCCGACTATCTGTTCAAAAATTGTAAAGGGTTATCGAAAACTATTATACCATACTCAATAGAGCGAATAGGTAACTACGCATTCGACGGTTGCGAAAGTTTTGTACGTATAGTAATACCCGAAAATGTTATAGCCATTGGCGATGGTGCATTCCGTGGTACTGGCATAAAAATGCTATCGATCCACGAGTACATAAACGAAATAGGTGTAGGTGCGTTTGACGATTGCTTCCAGTTGGCATCGATCCGCTGCAAGAAACAGAACATAAACTTCCACGTAAAAGACGGAATGCTCTACACAGCCGAAGGCGACCGCATAATAGCAATGCCAGCCAGTATGAACAACAAAGTACAACAGCGCAAAAAGTAATCTACACATATATTTTGGTGCTAAAATACAGTACGTCAAATAGTTGATTAAAAGTGTAGGGCCTTATCAGTGAACAACATCACATATAAGACCCTACTTTTTTACAAATATAACAACGCATAAAGTGTAAACATATAAACAAAAGCCGTCCTGGCGAATATAACAAAAGCGAGACCTAAGTCTCGCATTAATTGTTTTCACAACAGAATAATCCTTATTGTGAGTTCCATCATTTTGTTACGACAAAGTTCCAATATATTTTCGATATGGACAATATTTTTTTGTTAAAGTCGTTTTTATTTGAGCAAAGTCTATTTTAACGTATTTTGCTGTTTTGATATGAAGAGTTTTTTATTGATGTTCTTTGCCTCGTTTTGTTGCTTTATTGCTAATGCTCAAAATCTTCCTTTAGTCGATGCCAAGCCTGCACATTTTGGCTTCAATCTCGGAGTGAATGTTATGGATTTTGGCATTCGTAATTCGATGTTGGTGCAAGATGGTGTGGTGTATCAGGCAGAAGTATCGTCGCTTATGCCGGGCTTTTCGGTTGGTGTGTTTGGCGATGTACGCTTAGGTAAGTACTTCAATATGCGTCTTGTGCCTACCCTTTCACTCGGCGACCGCACTCTTGTATATATGAACGACAAAAATAGCGATATTTACAAAACTACCATAAAGTCTACAATGCTCACCGTTCCTTTGCATTTTAAGTATAGCTCGGTACGAATTAAAAACTATCGTGTGTATATGTTTGCCGGTGGGGGAGTGCTTTTTGAATTGTCGCACGACCAAACAAAGGCTGTATTGTCAAAATATTTCGACTATTTTGTTGAGTTTGGTGTAGGGTGGACTATATATACCGAGTATTTCCGTTTAGCTCCTGAAATTAAATTTCTTATGGGGTTCAATAATATGCTCACCCCTTGGGAAAAACGTCTCTCGCATGAGGGTTACGTCGACCCAGCATTTGAACCCTACACACGAGGTCTCGACCGTCTAACATCTCGAATGTTCACATTCGTACTTAATTTTGAGTAGTAGAGCAGTGGTGGAGTAGAGTTGTACGGTAGTAAAGGTATCATATAAAACTTATTATATAGATTAATATATATTATTGCTTCGGTTGCAATGAAAAAATAGTCTATCACTTTGCCTATTCAATATTTTTGGCTACTTTTGTATTTGGTTACTTGACAACAAAATATTGCAAAAATTTGATTAAGGGAGGTTCTATAAATTAGGAATAGAACCAACCTTAGTAATTTAATCACTTATTAATTGGAAGCTTTTTGATTTTATATGGCATAAAATGTATGTAATTTCATTCACGTAGCTCGCTACGCTCATTTGGGTAACTTTCATTTTCTGCTCATCTAAAGTTCAAAAATCTTCTCAACCTAATTTTTAGAACCTCCCTAAGCCAATGCAGACTTTTTTAGAAATACTGAAATTTACAATACCAGCTATCATTGTGGTTATAGCAATGTACATCGTTATGCGTAAGATGTTCAATCAGGAAGATGACCGTCGCTCTTACGAAATGCGACGTGCCAATCGTGATATTGTACTGCCTGTACAACTACGTGCATACGAAAGAATTGTCATTTTTTTAGAGCGTAATACTCCGGAGTCGATACTTGTCCGTTTCAATTTCGATGGACTTAATGTTCGTGAACTTCAACAAATGCTCATAAAAGCCGTTCGCGATGAATACGAACACAATATATCGCAACAAATATACATCTCGCACGAGGCATGGGCATTGGTGGTAAACGCTCGCGAAAGTATTGTTCAACTAATAAATACTTGTGCTGCCAGTCTCGACCCACAAGCTCCAGCTATGACTTTAGCCCAAATGCTCCTTGCCACATACGCTGCTTCCGAAGAAACGCCAACTCAAGTAGCTATCGACTTTTTAACCTCAGAAGTAAAACGTTTTGGATAAATGGTTGCTGATAATAATCTAATTATGAAGTCGTATCACATTATAATACTTACTTTGGTTGCTCTACTTGTAGCATCGTGTTCTAATAGCGACACTTGTCAGCAAGATATGAGCAATAGAGGTTTAAAGGTGTCGCTTCATCGTTTTGTGTATGACGAGCGTACAGAGGCATACCGCCCAGAGGTATATACTTTACCAATGACGGTAAACGGATTGGGTATTGACTCCACCCTCTATGATAGCACTTTTACCTCCACACTAACGCTACCACTTAACCCACAAGATACAATTTCTTCGTTTGCTATCACATCTTTTCAACGCGAAAACGATAGCATAGTCCGTTATGCCGACACTTTATCAGTATTCCATACGAACGAAATTGTACTCATTTCCCTCGAATGTGGCTGTTCGGTCAACAACAATATAACACAAGTCTCCTCTTCGGTTAATGCTATTGACTCGTGCGTTGTTGAAAATACCGCAGTGTCGTACCTTAATGCTAAAACAAATAACATCAAGATTTATCTACACTCTCGATGAGATTACGAATTGTCATATTTATTCTAATAATATCCTCTATTGTAGTATCGGCACAAACCAATGCACCCGATACCACCGAACAGGTGTTACCCCCTAAAGTTAAACAATTTGTACCGCCAGTATTCCGAGGTGCATCTGTTCACTTCGACATAGCATCGCCAATTTTTGGAGCGTTAGATAGAACCGTAAATCTCGAAATTCAAGCCGATGTCAATCTATATCGTCGACTTTACCCCATTATAGAGGTAGGTTTTACCTCTATCAATCGTCAAACACCAACTGGCGCATCGTATTCGTCACACTCTCCTTTTTTTCGTCTTGGCATAAACTATGGACTACTAAAACCATTTAAAGACGATGGCTCTATGCGCTCGGTAAAGTGTTACCCTTTTGTGGGTATCCGCTACGCTTTCTCAACAATGAATTATACCATTGAGAATCTTGCCATTAATGATGACTATTGGGGAAAGCAAGAAACTATGTCGTATCATAGTCCACTCACCTACACAGGTTGGCTCGAAGTGGTAGCAGGAGTCCGTGTCGACTTGTATCGTGGACTAACTATGGGCTGGTCTGTTCGGTTAAAAACTTTGATACACACTTCAGCTCCAGACAAGGCATACGTGTGGTATGTGCCGGGATATAGTCGTTCGCAAGGTATGGCTTTCAGCTTTAATTATACAATAGGTTACACTTTCTATACTGGCGACTCTAATACTAAAACTCAAAAAATATGAGAATAAAATATATACTTCTGTTACCCATAGTCTTACTACTAACATCAAATATCTTTGCCTCCGGAAAACGCCAATTTCGTGGAGCTTGGATAGCAACTGTTGCCAATATTGACTGGCCTCGTGAGGGTTGCACTGATCCATCAGAACAGCAACAGCATCTCATACAAATACTCGACTCGCTAAAGTCGCTCAACTTCAATGCTGTAGTATTTCAGATACGTCCCACTGCCGATGCTCTCTACGACTCTTCAATTGAGCCTTGGTCAAAATGGCTCACAGGTAAACAAGGCGTAGAACCTGACCCATATTACGACCCTCTAAATTTTATGATACACGAGGCTCATCGCCGTCAAATAGATGTCCACGTGTGGCTCAACCCTTATCGTGTTGTTCTTCGTGCCGAAGATATCGATTCTCTTGCTCCTAATCACATCTACAATCGTCGTCCCGAACTCTTTGTTCGCTATGGCAAACAATTCTACTTTAATCCTGGACTTGACCAAACTCGTGAGTATCTAAACCGAGTAGTAGCCGATGTGGTTTCTCGCTACGATATTGATGCTATACATTTCGATGATTATTTTTACCCCTACAGAATATCAGGACAAGAGTTTCCTGATCATGATACTTTTGCTCAAAATCCTCGTGGCTTCAAGGATATTAACGACTGGCGACGCAATAATGTCGACCTTGTAATACAAGAGTTATCGCACACTATCCATAGCCGTAAGCCTTGGGTAGAATTTGGTATAAGCCCCTTTGGCGTATGGCGTAACGATAATCGCGATCCTAATGGTAGCCGCACTATGGCAGGGCAAACCAACTACGATGATCTATATGCGGACATTCGTCTTTGGCTTCGTAATGGTTGGATCGATTATGTTGTACCACAGCTCTATTGGGAGATAGGTAAATCGGTAGCCGACTATAATGTGCTTTCTCGTTGGTGGGTAGACAACTCTTTTGGACATAACCTATATATAGGCATCTCATCGTCTAATGTCGGTACTTTGCGTGCCGCAGCATGGCATCGTCCCAACGAACTTTGCCGTCAAATGCGCATAAATGCACATTACCCCGACATTGCAGGCGAAGTATTCTTTTCAAGCAAAACACTACTAAACAATACACAAGGATTGTGTGATAGTCTTTCTAATACATTTTACCATACACCAGCTCTTCAGCCAATTAATAGCAATATCCGAGGAGGAGCATCGGCAGCGCCGCAGCAACTGCGTGTAGAACTTTGGGGGCAACGAAACTATTTGGTTTGGAATCCTGTAGAAGACTATGGAGGTTATGCCGTGCGTCAATATGTAGTATATATGTTTAGCTCGTTCGACCCTATAAATATAGACAATACCTCAGCTATAGTGGCACAGACCGACGACACTTGTCTCGACCTCTTCAACATCGATACTCACGGACTTGAACACGTAACTTTTGTAGTTACTACAGTAAACCGCTACCACCACGAAAGTTTGCCCACAGCTACAGTGTCGCATACCTTTGCGCAAACTAATATTTAACAACCTAATTTATGGACCCACATTAACGTATTAGTCTCGATATGAAATTTTTAGGAATAATACCTGCACGATATGCCTCTACTCGTTTTCCGGGAAAGCCATTAGCTCTACTCGATAACCATAGTGTTATATGGCACGTATATCATCGTGCATCACAAGTAATAGAATGTGTAGTAGCAACTGACGACTCTCGCATTTATGACGAGGTGAAATCGTTTAATGGAAACGTGGTAATGACATCTACCTCACATCGTACAGGTACCGACCGCTGCTTAGAAGCTTATAATAATTATGACATCGAAGCCGATGTTGTCATAAACATTCAAGGCGATGAACCATTCATTGCTCCCTCACAATTAAGTCTGCTAATGCAGTGTTTCGAGAAACCAAATGTCGATATTGCAACACTCATTAAACCCTACGATAGTAACACCTCTTTCGATGCCCTCTCTAATCCTAACACACCAAAAGTCATCATCGCTCCCGATGGACATGCCCTATATTTCTCCCGTAGCGTAATACCTTATTTGCGTGGTGTAGAACCATCTCAATGGGCAACGCAACGCACATACTATAAACATATAGGCATTTATGCTTATCGTGCAGAGGTTTTAAAACATATTACCGCTATGGCGCAAACACCACTCGAACTATCCGAGTCCCTCGAACAACTTCGTTGGATAGAAAATGGTCTTACAATCCAAACTGCTATCACCGATAGCGAAACTATAGGCATTGACACCCTTGCCGACCTCGAAACTGCAAAACAATTCCTATTACATCATCATCAATGATGATTATAAATAACAATTTCCCGATTAACATCAATAAAAACATCAAGAAAACGATATGTCAAAGTTTAAACGTATTCTATTGAAATTGAGTGGCGAGTCGCTTATGGGCAACAAACAACATGGTATTGACGACACTCGCTTGGCTGAATATGCCTCACAGATAGCCGAAATAAGTCGTATGGGAGTACAAGTAGGCATCGTAATTGGTGGAGGAAATATATTCAGAGGGCTTAGCGGTGCTGGACGAGGTTTCGACCGTGTTAAAGGTGACCAGATGGGTATGCTTGCCACAGTTATCAATAGCCTTGCCCTCTCCTCTGCTCTTGAAAGTGCAGGCATAAAATCTCGTGTACTTACAGCTGTGCGGATGGAACCTATTGGCGAATTTTATACCCGTGACCGTGCAGTCGAAGCTCTCGAGCGTGGAGAAGTAGCCATCTTCTCAGCTGGCACTGGTAGCCCATATTTTACCACCGATACTGGATCATCGCTTCGTGGTATCGAAATAAAAGCCGATGTTATGCTCAAAGGTACTCGTGTTGATGGCATCTATACAGCCGACCCCGAGAAAGACCCAACAGCTACCAAGTTCAATGAAATTACGTACGATGAAATCTATACTCGTGGTCTGAAAGTTATGGATCTTACAGCCACTACAATGTGCAAAGAAAATAACCTGCCTATCATAGTTTTCGATATGGATACCGTAGGTAACCTTGTAAAAGTGGTAAAAGGCGAAAAAATAGGCACATACGTTCATAACTAACAGCTATACAATGTAATATTGTATCTTGCAATAACGTTCAAGGAGTTTCAATCCTATTACATTGATGCTCCTCGAACGTTTATTCCTTTTGTGAGAATCAATTTTGAGTAGCTTTCAATTTTATAATAGCTATTTCGGGGCGGAAACTCAAACGGAATGGTACTCCTACATAACCCAATCCTCGAGTAACAAATAAATACTGCCGCCCATTATCTGTTATGTTATTATCTACAAATGTAGGTGCTACGCTATACAATCCGTCCCAGCACTTTGCCATCCATTGAGCAGGCGAAAATTTCACCCACTTAGTATCTATACCTATTTGTGCACCATGTGTGTGTCCGACCAAGGTTAGATCTACCCATTTATAGCGGCTCACAATCTCACCTTGCCAATGATTTGGGTCGTGCGAAAGCAATATATTAGCACCAAACGGAGTAAAATTATCAGTAGCACGTGCCATATCACCATAGCGAGGGAATGGACGTGTACCCCAATTCTCTACCCCTATCATACCTATCGTGTCTATACCATTATTTATGTAAATGGCAGTGTCGCATAGTAAATCAAACCCCAGCACTCCATATAGACGTTTAGTCATCTTTAGATTGTCGGCTTTAGCCTCGTCCGACGACCATG
>X285_Short_beaked_Echidna__coassemble_382_pt1 | contig 64114 bp, 55 predicted proteins | sample X285_Short_beaked_Echidna__metabat2_high_PE_005 | metagenome-assembled genome bin X285_Short_beaked_Echidna
ACACTATTCCAACCGAATATCTTGGCACAACCATTACATTTCGCAACTACTCATACGAAAAATATCGTTACGAAATTGCTCGCTACAATGCAAGCGATGCAGAAGACAATCCATTTGCCGAACCTGTGGTTACATACACAAATATAGAGGGTGGTTTTGGCTATTTTTCAGTAACACATAGTCAAACAGTGGTAGTAACAGACGACAACTAAACATCTACAAACAAAAATGAACCTACAATCAATAATAGATAGTCAACGCTCGTGGGCAGTAGAGAAAGGGCTGTCGTACAACACACGCTTTCGTGCCGAAACTCTTGAACGATTATTTAAGTCAATAAAAAGTCATCAAGCCGATTTAACTGAGGCGCTTCATCTCGACCTTGGCAAGAGTGCCAATGAGGCATATATGTCAGAGATTGGACTTACACTCTCGGCTCTGAAAGATATGCACCGCCACCTATATAAATGGTCACGCCGCCGTCAGGTATCAACCCCAATGACATGTTTTCCTGCTATTAGTTATGTTTATCGCGAGCCATATGGTGTTGTGCTAATTATGGTACCATGGAACTATCCTGTACTCCTTGCTCTCGAACCACTAATAGGAGCTATTGCAGCAGGAAACACTGTGCTACTTAAATTTTCGCCATACGCCACCAACACAGCACGTGCCATTTCAGCCATCGTAAACGAAGTATTTCCACAACAACATGCCACTGTTATTGATGACAACGTCAACGACTTTCTCACCCACCGCTACGACTATATATTCTTTACAGGTAGCCCCACAACAGGCAAAATAGTTATGCAAGCGGCAGCGCAATACCTTACCCCATTAACACTCGAACTTGGAGGCAAATCGCCAGTCATAGTTGACCATAGTGCCAATATCTCCCTTGCAGCACGTCGCATAGTGTTTGGCAAACTAATGAATTGCGGGCAAACCTGCGTTGCTCCCGACTATATACTTGTTGACCATCGCAGCAAAGAGAGTCTCGTAAAAGCTCTGATAACAGAAATCCAGCGGCAGTATGGCGACGACGTCCTCAACAACCCCAATTACGGACATATAGTAAACTGCACGCACTTCGACCGCATAGTGTCGCTTATCAACTATGACAAAGTGGTGTATGGAGGGAAAACCAATGCCGAAACACTTAAAATAGAACCCACCATAATGACCGATGTTGCTGCGACTGATGCCGTAATGCAGCAAGAGATATTTGGTCCTGTGCTACCCATTATACCCTACACACACCTAAGCGAAGCAATCAGCTTCATTAGGCAGAGAGAAAAGCCCTTGGCACTATACATTTTTTCCGAGAAAAACGAAAACAAGCGTAAAGTAATTAACAACCTATCGTTTGGAGGCGGCTGTATTAACGACACCATTATGCACCTCACCACACACATATTACCATTTGGCGGTGTGGGCAATAGTGGTATGGGAGCATATCACGGCAAATATAGTTACCGCACATTCTCACACTCAAAAAGCGTAATGAACAGCAACACCAACATAGACATTCCACTGCGCTACCAACCTATCACACGCATTAAAAGCATAATAACACGCTGGTTTTTACGATAATTATAAAGCGGTTTATAAATTAGGAAATCTACTATAACCTAATTTATAAACCGCTCACAAACATAAAACGTTCATCAAATAATTTCGATGAACGTTTTATGAAAAAGTAGTGCGTCCGGGATTCGAACCCGAGTTACCGGCGTGAGAGGCCGGCGTCCTAGACCACTAGACGAATGCACCATATCTTGTACATCCTTCGGAAGAAATATTCCCCTTTGAAAGCGAGTACAAAGGTAGACATTTTCTGCGACACCACCAAATATTCTTCCTACTTTTTTTGTAAAAATTTTATTTACATTTTTTCTACTGTCATCTGTCAATAGATAAAGCTAAATAATATCGTCTATTGACGTCTGACAGACAAGGTGTTGTCTTCGTAAGTGTCAACATAAAATGCATCGTCTACTTGCTGTAAAGCAAGGTCGAAAACAACAAAATTGAGTCCGCGATGTGGCGATAAATATTCTCGTTCGTTAACGAGAATACGGCTTTTAATTCCTTTGCGTATGTCCATATGATCGAAGCTACAGCTCGTAATGGCAAATGTATTGCCAGCAATATAAATTTTACGATGCAGCACAGCATTGTCAGCTTTGTTGATATATATGGAGTCACCAGTCAATGCTGCAATATAGGCATTCCTAAACTTTCCACTAAGAGTTTCCTGTACTCCGTACTGGTGCAGGATATTGTATATATCATCGAAATAAACACTCGCTTCATCGAAAGCTGATATAAATAATATTTTGTTTGTGTCGTTTAAAATTTCAGGAAGATAGTCTAATACACATCCTTGAAAATCATCATTGCTTTGCTCTCGTGACTGGAATTTCAAAAACTCTGGTAGAGTATTGAGAATCTCAGTATCTGCAGATATCTGTCGTAAAATGTGAAGAATATCATCCGAATTCAATTCTATCTCCTCGGCAGTAGGATGTGTATAATATCTGACGTTATCCCTGACCCATTTCATATCAAATTGCTCATCGCTATACTTTATGTCTATATATGTGTCGTAGAGTGTGTAGAAATCGTTCGACAACTGGCTGTCGGTATATACTTTCGCACTCTGGTATCTGAGATTCTCGTCCAAAGGAATGATGATATGCTTGTCATTAGTCTCACATGCAATTCGTTTGAATACCAAAGAAGTACCGGCATAAATTACAATTTTCCCAAAGTGTTTTTTTATTGTTAGTTTTTCTCCAAGTGTAGATTCACGAGACAACTGTGAGGTGTTCAGGATAGTTATATCTTTCAAATGCTCCTCGATATATCTGTTCTTGTCTGTATCATTGATGATATCTGTGAGGAATAACGCATTGTGTCTGATACCGGCGCCTTGGAGTATGATTTTGGGCAGGTCTATTTGGTATTATTCGACACTATCAATGAAGACGTCTGATGTGTTTGTCAACAACCACAACGATTTGCGGTTGCCAGTTCTGTCAAGCAGAGATTTGTAGCCCCAAAAGTTATGATCGGGATAGATGTACACGGCGGTATTATCCATAAGGTCATATTGCTCAAGAAATAGCAGGAAATCACCAATAAGCCAATCGGTGGATATTGCAGCTGTTTCCAAAGTGGTACTCCCAGCATTTTTCAGAGTGTCGAGAATTCGCTGATCAACATAACCATCAGGACCATGCGTCTGCGTAGTGGAAATGTACATCATAAAGGGTTTGTCACGCTTGGCTACTGCAATCTTTTTTGCTTCATTGAAAATATCCATATCATAGGCTCCGCTCATCGGACACTCAGGGTATTTTTCACCTAATGGTCCGTCCAATATATGCTGTACACCTAATGCAGTGAGAAGATTGCGAGTACCTGCAAATGATGCGTTGTTTGACAGATGATATGTCTCGTATCCACATAGACTGAGTATGTCGGCAATACTTGTAAGATTACTCTTGGTCGTACCTTCAAAATAAGCGTTGCCATTTCCTGCAAAATAAGAGGGGAGTCCGGTAAGTGCCATATAAAGAGAGGCTACAGTAAAACCTCCGCCTGGACAAGGCTGCATATCATAGAAATTCCATAAGTTAATCCGCTGTTGCAGATTTGGCGTGAGATACTCATTTGGGGAAAGTAAAAATGATTTTTCAAAACTTTCCAATGATATTTATGTTCTTTGGCGAAGGTGCAGAAGCTGACAACTCATTCTTGGGTGTAAATAATGGCAACAGCTTGTTTTCTTTCTGTACATCTGTAGTGGTTATGGTTATGGCATCTGAGAATTTTTGAAACATACTCTCTCTGGGCAGAATGATTATGCATAGTATAATTGCTATCAAAAACGCCTTTACTATAAACGAGAGCTTGGGGTTGATGGATGAAAGGATGGTATCGAGATATTTCCCGGCATAAAACAACAGGAATGGAAGTATAAATAAAACAGCAACAAACACCACAGCTTCTAATTTGAAACCAGAAACCATAGCGAAGGTATCGATGTTGAAATGCTGATAATATCTGTAGTCAACATACGATTTGCCTATATAGACAGAAGACAGTTATATACAGAATAGCAAATCCCATATTATGGAGAGTATTATTCTTTGAACTACACTATTTACACAAGAGAGGAGGACAATGCCCAATAACAGCAATGCCGTCAAACCTAAAATTAGCACAACCCGCAAATTTGATTAGAGAATGTACATCGCTCAACGAAGTAGATTAATGTCGCCGGAGAGTTTGTATTTCATTTTTTTGCCGTTGATGTCTTTGTCGGTGCCATACGCCAATATAACGTAGTAGTAAGTACCCACAGCGGCAGGGCGACCACCAATAGTTCCGTCCCACCCTTTTCCGGGATTATCCGACTTAAAGACAGTTCGTCCCCAACGGTTCTGTACAATGCAAGAGTATTGTTCTATTGATTTATACGCCACACGCCATTCGTCGTTAATGCCATCGCCATTAGGAGTAAAAACATTAGGCACATCTATAAACGACTCAATAACCTTAACAAACACCGAGTCGGAATATTCGCAAACCGAAGAAGTGGCAGTAAGCACCACCTGGTATTCGCCAGTTTTATCGAAAGTATAGTTGAAATTCACATCGCTATAACGCTGATAGTTGTCTGGTGTCTCAACAGAATAGACCATCCACTCGTAATAAACCACATCAAGTGGGTTAACATTTGAGTTTATCTCTACTTGTAGCGGACCAGAACCCTCGATTTCTCCAGTTTGCGACACACGGTCCTTTTCGTTAAGGTACTCACGTTCAACCACTGCACCCATCATCTTACACTCAACACGCACAGCGTGGTAGTATGCTGTTATAGAGTCGGGAACAATGCCGAGCTGCTCTGCCCAATTGTCGCCAGACAAGACAAACGTAGCGTTGCATTTAGGAGCATTAACAGTAATAGGGGCTGTAAGAGTTGTAATAGGCATCGCAACTAACGAGTCTGCCCATAACTCAGTTTGCCACGCAACATCAGTCCACGAAAGAGTAAACGAACGTGCTAACTGGCGGACAACTCCTTTACTATCTGTATAATTCAGAGGGGGAACTACTGCTGTGGCTTGTAGTTGAAGAGTTTGGCACTCGTCTGCCTGTTCGGGCAACACTTCGAGCGACTGCCACACGATAGGATATGCAGCATAATCTATCACATAGATGTACATCGTTGGCTTACCAACAATGTTAAGCGTATAAAGAACAGCATCTTCGGGACTAATATCCTTTTGAGTAGAGCGGTACTCTACCCCACCTATCTTATAAACCCACTCCACACTTTCGCTACCAGTATACAACAGCTGCGACGAAAAGTCAATACCATTCATCAGCACAACAGCATCGACACCCTGAATAGTATTGTCGTTAATACGGACAAAACCGCCAGTGTTTACCACCGATAATTGTGCAAAAGAGCATACAGCAGTTAGCAGTACAGATAAAAGAGAGGCTAATCGTCTCATTGTTTATTTTTTCGTTATTTTTATTCGCGACTCTACTACACCAGTATTCTCAATGTTAATAGAAATAGGCACAAGAATAGAGTCGACAGTCAAAGCCTCACGATACGAACTAATATCGAACGACAGAGCCACACGACGAGCCGATGCTGGCTGATTAGTTTTAGGGTCGTAACGAAGAACAAAATTTGGTTCTTCGGCACTTCCCTTGTCGAAGAGTGTAAACTTAAAGTTTGGACGAGGGTCGGTCTTAACATTAAGCACCATATTAAGGTAGTCGCCGTATGCCCACACTGTTGCAGGAATAACGGGTTGACTTGCTCCTGTTGGTTCACCTTTAGTTACACCTTCTACTATCATCTCTTGAATAGAACGTAGAGTTATATCGAAACGAGTAGAAGTTTGCGACTCTAACAAAAACTCCACAAAATAGCGACGACCAAGCATTGAGTCGGGAGCTGCAACTGGCATATCGGGATACATAACTATGCCATCGTCGGTAATGAAAATCTTTTCGCCATCTTCGCTTTCTTGAAGAAAAGCAGCTGCTGCACGTGGCTTCATATTGTCAGGCGTTTCGCCTGGGTTTAAACAACTTGTCAGTGTTAAAGCCGACAGTAAGGTTATAAAAAACAGTTTCTTTATCATATATTCGGTATTTTAGAGAGAAAAAGGGTGGACTTGAACTCAATAACTCAAACCCACCCTCACACTATTAATCAATTTATTTCAAAGTGGTTCTAATTTACAGAACCTACTTACAAAGTTTCAACAAGCACCTCGGCACGAGCGAGAGCCAAGTTTATGTTGTCGCAGATGTTTTCTTCGTTCATCAACGCATTAAAGCCTGCACGCTCAAGAGTTTCACGTACTTGAGGTTTAACACCAGAAAGGACTATCTCTATATTCTCTTTCTTCGACTTGCCAATAAGCACCTCAAGGTTGTGAATACCGGTAGAGTCCATAAATGGCACACGACGCATACGTATTATACGTACCTTAGGGTGCGATGCTGTTTGGCTCATCATCTCATCGAACTTATTGGCTATACCAAAGAAATATGGACCATCAATTTCGTAAACATCAACACCAGCAGGTATATTTAATTTCTCTTCATCGGCAACATTCATATCTGTCTCTTGAAGAGGGTCAATAGCATCGTGGAAATGACGAATACTTACCGACTCGCTTGTACGTTTCAAGAATAGCAATATAGCGAGCAGTAGACCAATCTCGATAGCCACTGTAAGGTCGAAGATAACGGTAAGGACAAATGTCACCATAAGGACAATAAAATCGCTCTTAGGACCTTTGCCTATAGATATAAACGTACGCCAGCCGCTCATATTGTACGACACTACTATCAAAACAGCTGCCAAACAAGGCATTGGAATAAGACCAACTAAAGGACCCATAAATAGTAGTACAAGTAATAGTACAATAGCGTGGATAACACCAGCCACAGGGGTACGACCGCCATTATTTACATTGGTCATAGTACGAGCAATAGCACCAGTAGCAGGAATACCGCCGAAGAAAGGCACTACAACGTTTGCTATACCCTGTCCAATAAGCTCGGTATTTGAGTTGTGGCGGTCGGAGATAACACCATCAACAACCATAGCCGACAATAGCGATTCTATAGCACCGAGCATTGCAATTGTAAATGCAGCAGGCATAAGGCTACGAATAACAGTCCACACGGTGTCGCCCTCTGGAACATTTAGTGCAGGGAGTGCAGGAGCAGGAATACCGGTAGGCAAAGTGTAAAGGTCGCCAATTGTCATTATACCGGTAAGACCTGCATAACGTTTCAAAAGCCACACAACAAGGGTAACTATAACGATAGCTACAAGCGAGCCTGGAATTTTCTTAGAAATCTTAGGAGTGAAAACAATTATCAGCAAGCTGACAATGCCAACGACAAAAGCCATCCAATTGACATCTCCTGCGTGGTGAAAATAGCAAATCCACTTTTCTATAAAACCAGCAGGCACTTTCTCTATGCCCAGTCCGAAAAGGTCGTTCATCTGAGTTGAAAAAATAGTAAGAGCAATACCACCGGTAAAACCTATTATTACTGGATATGGGACAAATTTAATAACAGAGCCGAGCTTAGCAAAACCCATTATTATTAACATAATACCAGCCATAACAGTAGCAATCATCAAACCTCCAGTGCCATACTGCTGAATTATACCATAAATAATGACAATGAAAGCACCCGTAGGGCCACCAATCTGTACTTTAGTACCACCAAAAACCGAGATGATAAAACCTGCAATAATAGCGGTTATTAAACCCTCGGTAGGGCCAACACCCGATGCAATACCAAAAGCGATAGCCAATGGAATAGCCACTATGCCGACAATAATGCCAGCCATAGTATCTTGCGTAAATTGTGTTTTAGAGTAATTTTTCAGACATTCCACTATACGTGGCTTAAATACATCGGTAACTTTGTAACTCATAATCTGTATGTTATACTTTTCAATTAGTTGTTTTTTTGAAAGTGCAAAGGTACGACTTTTTTTCCGCTTAGCGGCTATAATCTGATGCTTATTTCTGACAAGCGTATTTTACAACGTTTTTAAGTGTTTTTATACGGCTGAGAAAATAATAAAGTACAATGGCGGAATTGTAAAAAATAATTACTAATTTTGCAATAAGTAGAGGAATACACCTATTTGAGCAATCTAAAGTAACCATTTACTATGGTATTTATGACAATATTGAACGATACAGTTTTTCAAACGACCATTACGACTTAGATACACCCCACCACCATTGGATGTAGCATCGCCACCCGATGAGTATCCATTTTGAATTATGAATCCCTCCCATGTGGTAAGAGTGTTGAAGTCGGCAGATTGGGTGAGTACACGCCCTTGATTATTACCATCGATAGTGGTCATAAAGCGTTGGTCGGTATTGGAGAGGCTGCGGTTATTATCATCAAGAATATTGTCGGGAGTACCAACAGCAGAAAAGCCTCCAAGGACATCTATGCCCTGTTTCATAGTAACTCGCTCGGTGTATGTTCCGGCAGCAACCCACACGGCTTTAGTTTGCGATGTAGAGACATTAAGAGCAGCGGTAATTGTAGCTTTTGCACGATTCCACGCTAAGCCATCGTTACTGTCGTTGCCATCTTTGCGCACATAGATAACAGTGCCGTCTTCGGGTAGTTCTGCTTCGTAAGCGCCTAAGTCAGGCGCACCGCCACGGCTACGAGCTGCGAGGGTGATGTCGGTAGAGAGCTGTGTCGTTGTACCACAGTTGATAATACGCGAAGAATGAGCCGATGAGGTAAGAGGCAAAAACGATGGATAACCGCCATAGTACGAGTCGAAATGGAACGATGCACCAACTGCCTTTGTAGGGTTGGTAAAGACTGTTTTATCGACAGGGACATTTGAGAGTTGCAAATTTGACCCATTGCGACTATTACCTACAATAAGACAGTTAGTCAGCCTACGATAGGCGTCAGGCAAAGAATATGTGAATGGTTCGCCGTAGTTGTTTACAAAGGTGCAGTGCGAGAAGTCAAGATTTTTAGCCGACACAATAACGTTTGATTTTTCATCGGTAGAAGTGTTGTTGGCAATAACACAGTTTTCCATAGTGAGTTTATCGGCTTTATCAGCTTCAATAGCTGCACAATGAGGCGCACGGCAGTTGGCTACAACGCTATTGCGCAGTGTAACATTTGCATCATTACCAACCATTATACCAGCTCCGCCCTTTATTCTATCGTACGAGGCATCGGCAGTAGTGATGTAAAAACCATCTATCGTTACCTCAATGTCATCTGCAACACGAACAAGGTGGTAGAGCGCATCATCTAATAATGAACCGCCATTGTCGCCACTTATGATAGTGCGAGTGAGCTGTGGGCTGCGAGCAGGATTAAAATTGCCGTTGGCTACATCGGCACGAGAGTAACCACCCAGAATAGCGAGATGTCTTTTAATACTGTGAACATAGATAGAGGCAGAACGAGGGTCGTTGTTTGCAAAATAGTCCCAAGGCGCAATAGTACACTCCAAGACTTGTATTTCAAACTCTACATTTTTTGGCGCAACATTATCAATAGAGGCAAAATATTCGACAGCACCCTGTAGCGAGTGATACGGTTTTGACCACGAAGAGCCATCATCATCAATATCCTTAGATTCGCTATCCACATAAACTATATATTTGTTACCCTGCACCTGGTGATGTACCTCTACCGCAGTCGTAGACGATGCACCGATAGTAGGTTTGATATCGTATGCATTACCACTCAAATCCACTTTAGGCATCAACAACACACCATTTATTACAGCGGTAGAGAGTGCGCCTTTGGCACGAAGAGGCGACCCGGCTGCAGGTTGCCAATAGTAACTGATTTGGTTGTAAGGAAAAATAGGTATAACCCCGACAGTAGAATTTAACAAATCGTCAGTTACTTTGTCAGTATTGGTGAAGTTGGGAGCTAAATAGTCGGCTGAAGACTCTCCTTGTAGATGATTGTTGGACGAGAGAAGATATATATTTTCTTGCCAAGTATCGTTCCACACTGTAAAGTTCTTATCTGAAATAGCGGAATAATAAAATTGGGTATTGGCACGAGAGGGGTTTACTATATAGACCTGAACGGGATAAGTGGCTATTCGGTTATTCCACAAAACTGAATTGACCAGACGAACGTAACCATTTACAAAGAGACCACCGGTACGGGGCGAATTGTGGTTAGCATCATCGATAGTACCAAGCGAGTTGTTGTTGGTGATAGTGGACTGTATGATAGTTCCACCTTGGTCGCAATAAACAGCACCATTGGCACGACAAGAATTGGAGTTGACAATAGAAGTAGCAAGGATTAGCTCATTGGCAGGACGAGTGCCACGCTTCATATAGATACCTGAGCCGGAGTGGGCACCATTATTAAGTATCAGAGAGCGCATCACACTACCTGCATTGACGATATAGACACCACCGCCACGAGTAGCACTATTGGAGCAGATGAGCGAACTATTCACTCTTCCAAGATCGGAATATATAGCACCACCAACACCGTCAGCCACACACTCCGTAACAATACAGTTTTGCAGAGTAGTATTGGCAGCCATATAGACACCAGCTCCATCTTGACTATGGTAGTAGTCATCTTCTACAACAGAGGATGCCTGAGCGTGACCACCTTTAATGGTAACACCATCAAGAGTAGTGAGGGTAGCGAATGCCGCCTCATCTTGAAGAGGGGCAAACCACACCACGTGCGATGATGTAGATGTAGCACCTGTCCAACGGCAGTCTGAAGCATTCCATTGTAGATCGCGGTCGTTATTGTCAGTTTTATAGCCTGCACCACAGAGAACAGTCTCGTGAGCATATTGCCAAGGTTTTTGGTCGGCATAGTAGGTGCGTTCGTCTTTGAACTCTTCAGTGCCAGCAAAACCACCATATACATTCACACCATCACGCATACGAAATGAAAGGATACTCTTATTAGCTCCATCAAGGTAATCATTTGGGTAATAAGTACCCTCGGCAATCCACACCTCGCCCATTCCACCACTTGTAGCAGCAGCCGATGCGGCAGCATCTATAGCAGTTTGTACCGATGCAAAAGCTGTTGTCCACGACAAGCCATCGTTTGCATCATCACCTCCATCTGCTTTAGTTTTTACATAGAAGTGAGCGTTAGGAGCAACAACAAGTGCCTCGTAAGCTCCAATATCAATAATATCGCCGGCGATACGTGTACGCCCCATCATATCACGATCTTTGTTGTCAGAACTGATACCCAATGATGAGTATGCATTGTTGTCGCCTTGGTTAACAAAGATAGACTCTGACGATATAGCCCAACTAAAATCGGAGTAACCATAACGAGAGTAGTCATACACAAAATCGTACCCCTCTATAGTAGATGGGTTGACAAAGATAGTAGTCAACGATGAGGCAACATCGTTGAGGGCAGGGATAAAGATGTTGTGGCTAACAAAATCTGAAAACAAAAACTCTTGTGCAGCACAATAGTGAAAAGAGAGATTGCCACGAGGATTTGAAGAGAGAGTTTCATTACACCATATAGAGTTGTACACCTCGGGACGAGTGCCACTGCTGAAATTGGGATCGTTGGCGATTTGAGCAGTAAGTTCTATTGCCGACACGGTATTATTGGCTATGGTGGAATTCACCACACGAGCAGCAGTGGTACCGATGGCTACACCACCATTTATATTGTTGTAGATAGTAGAATTGACAATAGAGGCTACTCCATCGAGACAGATAGCTCCGCCATTATTCACCGACTCAAGTCGCGAGGCACTAGCATTATTCATAAATTCGCAATACTCAATATACGATCCATCTACACTACACGACTTGTCCACATAGATACCACCGCCAAAGTTGGCTTGGTTGTTTACAAAAAAGCAGTTGCGAATAGAGAAAGGCACATGTGCCGACTCCGAGGCATAAACATATATACCACCACCGCTATCATCACGGCGTGAGGCAGCAGCTACCGAGCAACCGCCGTGGATGGTTAGCCCCTCAATAACAGTACGAGTGCCAGCTGTGTTCTGACTGGCGGCAGTGCGAGCCACATCCACATTAAAGCAGCGCACTGCATTGTCTACACGAGTGGAATTACCAAGGAAAAGGAAGTATTCGCGACTCACCTCATCGTTTTGTAGGCTGTCGGCACTCACCACCGAGCGGTACTGAAAGCGAGAAATGAGACCATAGGTAGGACGAGTACCATCTGGGGCATAACCACCACGAACGGTAACACCCGACTTCACATTAAAACCTGTTTTAGGGGCAATATATACATTCTTTCCTCGCTCGGCATCGTTGTAACCAAGTAGATGAACAACATCGCCGGCAACGGCAGCATTCAGTGCCAACTGGAGAGTAGTAACCCCTGCATCGTTCCATTTACTACCCTCTACTCCATTGGATTGACCCGATGGGGTAACATAGTAGTCCTTTGCCACAGCAGAAAATAGTGAGCCAAGTAACAGTATAGAGGTAACGGCACAGCGCAAAAACTCTTTTGGGTGTAGTATATTTGAAATAGATAATGGTCTGTTCATAGTCGGAGGTATATTGTTTTAAAAGTGTGTGGGGCTTTTTATTCAATTTTCAAATTCAGTAAAATGTCATCGTCACTTTCGGCAGTAGCTTTTGTGCCGCGAACTGTGAAGTTCACATTGTACTAAGCAGCAGGATTTAATGCTCTGTCGAAAGTAGCTATATAACGATTGTTCAATTCGGTCAGTTCACCATCTGCCGAGGTGTATTTCATATTGAAAGCAAAACTATTATCTTTGCCCGGGAAAGCGTAGAAATGGGAACGTCCATTGCGCTCGGATATAGTGCGTACAATTCCTGTTGCAGTATCAAGTTTTGAGGTATCGTCAAAAGTTGCCGAATCTGGGAAAAAGTAGCCTCTGTCTAAGCAGGTGAAGTCGATAGCCGACATTGTTGCCGAAACAAATTTTCCCGACTCGTATGCCTCGTAGAGGTCGTACTGCACATCAATCTTCGATATTATGCGATTGAGGGTGATAACTATATGGGGTTGACCTTGGGGATTTTTCAGCAGTTCGGCACGAGTAAATATTTCGTGGTCATTAGTATCTATACCCGACAAGAGGCTTTGCATATAGCTGTTTCGAGCATCGGACGATGCGGTGCTTGAAATATTTCTTAGCGACACGGTGCGGAAGTTTTTGATAGCCTCGGTAGAGAGAGTGCCGGAGGTGGCAGTGTAGGTCTGCTCTGCACCAAAAGCTGCGGCATAGATTTCGGTTATCATACCGCTATTGATAGTTAGCGGTATACGGCGGTGAGTATCGTGCATATCGGCAGCATCGAACGCCTCACGGGTAACGACACGCACCACGTTGTCGCCCTCGGCATAGACAAAGAATAGGACTAGTTGTCGCCAGTTGCAACTCATCTCACCGTGGTCGAGACCTGGGTCGGGGAGTACCTGCTGCCGCCCCGTTTGCAGTGGTGCAATGTTTAGCTCCACCACAACATCGGCATCGTGGCACAAAGTTGCAGGCAGTGTTTCGTCGATGCACGACACAAGTGTCGTAACACATAACACTACGGCTACTATAAGTAAATATGACTTGTGATGTAACATATAGAGGTGAGGTATATCTAATTATAATCAAATTTATATTGTTTTGGTCGGTAATTGGTCGCCATAAAAGGGTGAGACGAGAACCACAAAGTGGTGGCAATAACCGAGGGATTACGCCTATCGGGGTTTTCGTTACGCCCGTTCAGGGAGTTAGATTTCTTCTTGGTGTGAGCCGCCGGGTTTCCAGTCTAAGTCGACTTCTACACCGGCATCTACTACGGTTTCGTCCCAAATGAAGCGGAAAGTGCGGCGGAATACATCGCCGGCATACACTGTGGCATCGTCTATGGTAAAGCGGTTCATTACAGTTTTGCCGTTGAGGTTAGCAAAAAAAGAGATGAACCACGTGGTGGGGGTTGTTGGGGCTTGATAGGGTGTGGTGTTATTATTTGGTATTGAGGCAGTTGATGAAGTATTTTTTGGAGCTTCCGAGGATCGTGCGCCATCGTTTATTGGGAAAGTGTAGAACGAGGCAGTGGTTATGGTGTCAGCTTCGGGGGTAAAAGCGGCGGTTGGAATAGCGGTTATAAGGCGAGGGTTGGTGAGGTAAGTAGAGTCGTAAGGCGAGAAACCAGCCTTTGTGCCGCTAACAGTGGCACGGACATCGGTAAACTCCTTTGGAATGCGGAGCGAGAGAATCATACGAGCCACCATGGGCGAGAGTGTAACAACATACTCTACCTCTTTACAGCTACAAGTGTCAGCAGTGATATTGTACGAGCCATAATAGAGCGGTTGCGGCAATGAAGCCATAGTATCGGGGGCGATGGTGGTAGGTACGACGCGGTATTGTGCTATGCGGTCGGTAAAAGAGGGGTCGGCTGTTGTGATGGGAGTGAAGAAACAGTTGGCAGTGGCAAGGTGGATATAGTTGCGGCGAGGGAGGTCGAAAGGAAAAATCATACCAGTGGGGAATTGGCTCTTAACGTAGTTATCCTCTTGGCAGAGGGAGTCGGGCGCAGTCCAAAAGCCGGGGTGGAGCGTTTGTAAAGCGTCAAGCCCTGAGGGAGAGAAGTCGGGGTCGCAGTTGTCGGTATGGACATAGACTATCTTCATGTTAAGTCGCTTTGGCTTACAGCGGCTCATATCCTCGTTGATACACGACACCACAGTTAGTGGTATTAGTGTGAGGAACAAAACAAATCGAAATATAGATGATAGTAAGCGCATATCTGAAAAATAGTCTAAAATGATAATGTACGTTGTAGTCTGTGTGCAAGGGTAAAACCCCTTGCCTTGTGTATAGCGGAGCGTTCAAACTCCGCTATACTATAAGTAACTCGCTCCAGGTCGTAGTCCGGTTAGATTTCTTCGTTGATGGTGTAACCCTCCTTCCAAGTGAGGTCTACTTCTATACCTACCTCTACGTCGGTATAGACAGCAGGTTCGGCGATAGCTTTCTCCCAGTTGGTAACAGTTGCGTTGAAGAGAGTGGTATAGCCTTTCTCAAAGATCATACCCACTGTACCATTTGTTTTGTTAGTAAAAACGGCTGGGTCGAGAAGAGCAGGAACATAAAAGTATGAACCGGAAGCAAAAGATTCTTTTGATAGGTCAAACTTAATGCCACTTTCGTTCAAGTTTTTGCAAACAAGATGGACAAGAATTTGTTCGTTCATTTCAGATGGAGCAACTGCAACAAAAGTGTTAGCATTTTGGGCAGCATTTGCAAAAGTCATCGTGTTTTTAGCAGTGTTATCGCCAAACACTTTACCTTTTGCGCCAGTCATAGGCTCATAAACTGTAACTTTTTCGCCATATTGAGGCTCCATAAGGTAGTTGAACGAGCTTGCTTGATTGGCAATGATAATACCAGACAACTCAACATTAGTATTAATCCATTCTGCATTGATAGGAGTTTGGGTATCATTTTCACCAACATATACCACTTTATCGGTATAATCACCATGGTAAACAGCGGTGGCAAGAGAGCCGACAGCATAGGTAACGTTAGAGATTTTTACACGATTGTAAGTTGCTGAGCCAAGATCCATTGTAATATCGACAAAATCCACCCAAGAAGTGATATTAACCCAGTCGCCGGCAGCAGAGCCAAGAGACACCTTAAGATTACCGTTTTCTTCTTTACCATCGGCAAAGAGATAAACTCCGTGAGGATTTTTGAACTCTGTATCATTAACACCAGCAGTAGAAGAAGTTACTGCAAATACTGCATTACCGTCAAAAGTATTTTCAGGGTTAAATGCAGAAGCTAAATCGGTATTGCCACCAATATTTGCATAAACCAACCAGCGGTTAGTTTCAACGTTAACAGCAAGAGTGGTAGCTGTTTGAGACTTAAAAAAATTAGCTGTGATGTCGTTCAATTTAACTGGTTTTTGGAAAGCCTCATTAACAGCCGGCACTACATAAATGTCTTTAATACCAACAGTGTTAGAGTTGTTAAAGTAGACACTTTCAGCGGGAGCGTACTGAGGACCGTTTTGGCGAGCGGATTGGTCGCCTACCACCGACAAACCGAACTGAACTTCCGACTTCATGCCGGAAAGCTCATTGTTGTTTTGCTTGTCGCAAGAGGTTAATGCAAAGCCTGCAACAGCAAGCGCAGCAATCAGATACATAGATTTTTTCATACGAATTGGAATTAAAATTAAAATGGGTTGATTTGTTATTATTTCTTATTTCATAGTTTGCTTATTGAAGACCGTAGTTAGCACCATTAATTCGCTTGAGGCTGTGTATGGCGAAAATAAATTACTAAGTAGCCGGCGTTACGTTGATATGGAAGGATGTGGCGAGTAATGTAATGCCAAGCCCTGCCATTGCCGTAATCTTTAAGTTTGCGTTCGCGAAGGTAGAGGTTAGAGGTAGAGTTTATGATGTTGAGTAGGGCATCACGTTGTGGCAATACGTCTAATGCGGTATTAGCAATCATATAGCGGAAATTAGACCAGCCCTCACCGATTGAGAGTATCTCTAACTGATTGTCGGTGAAGTTGTATCGCTCTTTCAAATACGATGCAAGAGCTCTTGCACGTTGAAGTGAGAGAGTGGCGTTGTACGCCTCTGCACCCTCAACCGAACTTGAACCAACAATGCGGATAAGAGCTAACTGCTTAGTATTGTCGGCAAGAAGCGAAGTTATTGCATCGTGAATAATTTGTAAGCGGTGAGCGTTATCACGGAAAGCAGAGTCTACCTCGTTATTATCGTAACGATAGTAGATGAGGATAGCCGCAGAGTCGTCGGCAAGGATAGTAGTAGGGTCGAAAGGAGTGTAGTTATCAATGCCTACCGGCACAAGCACAGATTGCTCACTTTTAACGCAGCAAATTTACAATTTTTTCTTTTTGCCCCCCACCCTCACCGTTAACAATTTTAACTTTTGATTTAACAACATTTAATAGTTTGACAAGAAATGAAACTACACAACCATCAGTACCACAGCGTCAGGACTAACAAAAATAGGCATTTTTGCTGCACATAACTTACAAAAGTAACGAAAATAGCGATCTACAATTTTTGAATGCAAAGTAAATTGAAATAGATTGCAACAAAAAAAGCTACCGTAAATAACACTAACAAACGACAGATAATCGTCAAATTTAAGCACTAAACTAAAACCAGCCATAAAGGATAAATAACAATAGACAACGAGGTAAGTCTACATAAGCACACTGACATATTGAACAAAACGCAAGACATATTAAAGAGATAATATAGCTATAAGAGAGCTACGTTCAAGACACAAAAAAGTCGCAGAGTTGAGGAGTTCAACTCTACGACTTTTATAATAGTAATATGTACTAAAGAGAGGTTCTAAAAATTAGGAATAGAACCAATCGAAGTATGGTCTATTTTTTGTCAGCCCAGTTTTTCTTGCTAATTTCGAGGAAGTCGACAAAATTATCGGGGTTTTCGTCGAATGCGTATGATTTGTAAACTGGTTGTGCATCGGCATCAAGAACCACATAGAATGGTTGTGCGTTAGCACCAAACTTATAGCGCTGTATGTAGCTGTTCTTTTCGCCCACAGTTTTGAATGTACGCTCAACACCATTTTCTATAACAGTGAATGGTTTAGCAAGTGGAGTACGGTCATCGACCATAAGAGTAACAAGAATAAAGTCGTTACGAAGTTTATCGGCTACTTTAGGATCTGTCCAAACGGCAGCTTCCATCTTTCGGCAGTTTACACAGCCATAACCGGAAAAGTCTATCAAGATAGGCTTATTTTGCTGTTGAGCCATCTGCATACCTATCTCAAAGTCGTGAGCTTGAGGGTGAACTTCGTTGCTATAAAGATTGAAATCTTGAGTATTCAAAGGAGGTGCAAAAGCCGAAGCCGAGCGAAGAGGTGCACCCCAAAGTCCTGGTACCAAATAGATAGCGTATGCAAACGAGCAGAGTGCAAGCATCATACGAGGCACTGACACAATTTCGAGTTTATCATCGTGTGGCAAGGTGATTTTGCCAAGGAGATACATACCAAGTAGTGCGAAGATTACCACCCAAAGAGCTATAAATGTTTCGCGATCAAGGATACCCCATCCATATGCCAAGTCGGCAACCGAAAGGAATTTAAGAGAGAGAGCAAGTTCGAGGAAACCTAAAACTACTTTAACCGAGTTTAGCCAACCGCCCGATTTAGGCATCGATTTAAGCATCGATGGGAACATAGCAAAGAACGAGAATGGCAATGCTAGTGCAATAGCAAAACCAAGCATACCAACAGCCGGACCTAACCATGAACCTTGTGCAGCCTCAACAAGCAGTGTACCAATAATAGGACCTGTACATGAGAACGATACAAGTACAAGGGTGAATGCCATAAAGAGGATAGAGAGGAAACCAGAGGTACTCTCTGCCTTAGCATCCATCTTAGACGACCACGAAGCAGGAAGTGTAATTTCGAACATTCCGAAGAACGAGAGAGCAAACACTACAAGAAGCAGGAAGAAGATAATGTTGAATATAGCGTTAGTTGCCAAAGAGTTTAGAGCAGCAGCTCCAAAGATACCTGTAACCGCAAGGCCCAAAGCAAGGTATATAACTATGATTGATACACCATAAATAGCGGCATCGCGACGTGCTTTGTGTTTATCGCCAGAGCGTTTTAGGAAGAACGACACCGTCATAGGTATGATAGGCCATACACAAGGAGTGAAAAGAGCAATAAAACCACCACCAAGACCAAGGAGAAAGATAATCCAAAGCGATGAAGACGAGGTGTCGGTAGTTTCGCCATAATCGCGAAGCTTGTCTATCACAGGCAGATAGATGTCAGATACAGCCTCATTGAGAGCTGCACTGTCATCGGCGGCAACTACAGCAGCAACACCACTTGCAGGACCATATGAGAACGAGAATGGGTCGCCCATCATACAAGTTTCGTCGTTGCAACCCATATAGCTAATAGAGCCGCCAATTGCCCAATTTTCTGAGTCGGTGATTTTTAATTTTTGGGTAAAGACTGCCTCATTTTCGTACCAATTGAGTTCAAATCCAAAAATATTGTCAAATTTAACTACCAAGTCAGACGACGACTCAATTTTGCCGTCAAGCTCTGCGCCCTCTAAACGACTAAAGTCGATATTAGTAGCCGAAGGACCATCTTCTGAAGGTAACTCTGTACCATAAAGGTGCCATCCTTTGTCGATAGCTGCCTTTAGAGTGATTTCTACATTATTGCCATCCTCTTTTATTTCAGACGACCACTTGATAGGGGTTACCATCTGAGCAAAAGATGCTACTGCAAAGCAGGCAAGTAGAACGAAAGAACAGATTCTTTTCATAAAAAGTTATATATTTAATTATTTTCTATTTTTTATCAAATAAACGTCCCTTTCGACTCCCTTATGGAATCATATCAAGTTGCGAATCTTCAAAAACATCGTAGTCGTCCGGGAACTCGGCATTGCGTATAATGTCATCGAGCGATAAGGTGTTAGATACATCTTTATCGCTATTAGTCAGTACATTATCTTTATTTTCATTCATATTTAAACAGAATATAAAAGAGGAATAGCGCACAAAAGAACACACCACTCCAAAAATCGCTGCAAAGTTACTACAAAAAAATGGCATAGGCAAATTTTAATCAAATTCTTTACCTACGCCACTTTATATTGTTAATATTAACATTTTCACCTACTGAAGCCTTTATAATCAGAGATAAGGGGGGGGATAAACCTCTAATCTCTTATGCGGTTATCATTTTTCGCATATTGAGTATAGCATAGCGCATACGCCCGAGGGCTGTGTTTATGGATATATCCTCTAAGTCGGCAATTTCGCGAAAACTCATATCGTGGTAGTAACGCATCATAACTATTCGTTGCTGATTGTCGGGCAAGCGGGTAATCATTTGTTCTACTTCGGTCATCTTTAGCTCCATCTCTACAGCTTCGATATGGGAGTTGTCGCACAACTCTACCTTATTAAATATATCTTGCTCATCGTCGCTATTTAGGGTTTTGTCGGCTGCAATGCGGCGAAAGTGGTCAATTACCTTGTTGTGGGCTATGCGTATAGTCCAACCCAAGAATTTGCCCTCGCTGTTGTAGTGACCCGACTTTATAGTGTCGATAACCTTAATAAATGTATCTTGGAAAATGTCGTCAGCTAAAGTAGACTCACGAACGATGTTATATATATAGGTATAAACCTTATCTTTATGACGCATAAGTAGTACCTCGAATGCGGAATTGTCACCACCGAAGAATAGGCGAATGAGTTGTTCGTCTGTTTTTTCTGTCAAAGTAATATTCATAGCCGTATATGTTTTGTCACCTCCTATCCACATCATTTTTTATCGGACAAATACATTCATATTGCCAGTAATTACGAGAGGTATCAAAGAGATATGTTGATAATAGGTAGTGATATTGCTTATAGGCAGTACATATTGGTAAAGACGATAGGTTTACACTGCAAAGGTATGCTATTTTTGTCATACAACCAAATATTCTGCAAAATATTTGGTCGTATGGGTATGATTTAACATCAGGGAGTTTATACAAATTAGGGATAGTAACACCCCCTACATATTTGCCTCTTTGAGGCGTTCGGCATTTTCGGCAACTATTAGTTGGTCGATACACTGCTGTATATCACCATCCATAAAGGCTGACAAGTTGTAGATGGTGTAGTTTATGCGGTGGTCGGTGATACGTCCTTGTGGGTAGTTGTATGTACGTATTTTTGCAGAGCGGTCGCCGGTGCTGACCATAGTTTTGCGCTGCGACGATATTTTTTGCAAATGTTCTTGAAGTGCCATATCGTATAGCTTGTTACGAAGCATTTGCAGAGCCATTTCGCGGTTGGCAAGCTGTGAGCGTGACACCTGACACTGTATCATTATGCCTGTTGGCTTGTGTGTCAACTGCACTTTAGTCTCAACCTTGTTTACATTCTGACCGCCCGCACCTGACGATCGAGCGGTTTGATATTCGAGGTCGGCAGGATTAATTTCTACGTCCACCTCTTCGGCTTCGGGCAGTACTGCCACTGTGGCTGCCGAGGTGTGCACTCGTCCTTGAGTTTCGGTAGCAGGCACTCGTTGTACACGGTGTACGCCTGACTCGTATTTCAATATGCCGTAAGTACCGCCATCGCCCGACACGTTAAAAATAATTTCCTTGTAGCCACCCGACGATCCTTCGGTGAGTGATGTTACCTCTATTCGCCAACCACGTTGTTCACAATATTTTGTGTACATACGATATAGGTCGCCGGCAAAGATAGCGGCTTCGTCTCCTCCGGTGCCGCCTCGTATTTCCATAGTGCAGTTTTTAGAATCCTCAGGGTCGGCAGGTATGAGTAGCAATTTAATCTCCTCTTCCAATGGAGCAACCATAGGTTCTAAAGTCTCCAGTTCTTCGCGTGCCATCTCCTTTAAGTCGTCATCGTCTTCGTTAAGAATTAACAGTTTATCTTGCTCAATATCGTTAAGTATCTGGCTATAGCGGTCACGACAACTTATTATCTTTTCTAAGTCGTGATACTCCTTGTTAAGTTTAGCATATCGACGAGTATCAGAGATAATAGAGGGGTCGGTGATGAGGGTAGAAATTTCATCGAAACGGGAATTTAGTCCTTCAAGACGGTCGAGAAGTTGGTTGTTCATCTAAAAATTGTTGTATATATTGGTTGAGTATTTGGGGTTGTCTATAATTTCACTTTAAGGGTGACTCTATATTTTGACATATAGAGCCGCCCTTAAATATCTGTTTTCTTACTATTTTTTAGTATGTTTATCTCCTCTGTGGAATAGATTTTTTACGAAATTATTCAGTCAGTCGAACATTCGTTTAATATGGTTTATGAAGTTGTGAATTGCCGAAGTACCTGGTGCCATATTTTTCGACTCGCTAAGTTTTTCGAAGACTTTGCGTTCGTCGGAAGAGATATTTTCGGGTATGTAGACACCTATATTAACAAGTATGTCGCCAGTTCCGTAACCGTTTACATCGGGTATACCTTTGCCTCGAAGACGAAGTATTTTGCCCGGTTGTGTACCTTTTTCGATTTTAACTTTAACTGCGCCATCTACTGTTGGGACTTCGATAGTACCACCAAGTACTGCTGTTGGAAGATCGAGCAGAACGGTGTGTATAAGGTTGTTTTGATCGCGTATCAAGTCGGGATGCGCCTCCTCTTCGATTACTATTATAAGGTCGCCGGGAATACCTCCATTACGAGCTGCATTACCCTTGCCTTGCATACTTAAGTGCATACCATCGGCAACACCTGCAGGTATCTTTATAGCAATTACCTCGTCTTTCATCTCTATGCCTTCGCCAGCACAGTGTGGGCATTTTTCGGTAATGATTTTACCTGTACCACCACATTTAGGGCAAGCCGAGCGAGTTTGCATATTGCCGAGAATGGTACGTTGTACACGAGTTATGAAACCCGAACCTCCGCAGTCGGGGCAAGTTTGTGTGCTGTGGCTATCTTTAGCACCCGAACCTCCGCAATGGCTACATTCGACAGCTTTTCGTACTTTGATTTTCTTTTCGCAGCCGGCGGCTATATCTTTTAGAGTGAGTTTTACACGAACCCTTAGGTCGGAGCCGCGACTTACATTATGACCGCTACCGCCACCACCACTAAAGCCGCTAAAACCACCGCCAAAGCCAAAGTGACCGCCAAAGATGTTACCGAATTGTGCAAATATGTCGTCCATATTCATACCACCACCGCCACCAAAGCCACCTTGCCCGTCAAGTCCGGCGTGACCAAATTGGTCGTAGCGAGCGCGCTTGTCGGGGTTGCTAAGTACCTCGTAAGCCTCGGCAGCCTCCTTAAATTTCTCTTCGGCTTGCTTGTCGCCAGGATTTTTATCGGGGTGATATTGAATCGCTTTTTTACGGTATGCTTTCTTTATGTCGTTGTCGGAAGCACCTTTTTCTACTCCGAGTACTTCGTAATAGTCTCTTTTTGCCATAGTTGTATGAGTGTGTGTCGTGTGTAATTATAGGTTAGTATGAGGATGTGTTGCGGTATATTTTAGAATATCAGTTTTTTATGCTCCAACTACTACTTTAGCGTGACGGATAACCTTTTCGTTCATCATATAGCCACGTGTGGTGCAGTCTATTATTTTGTCTTTCATATCGGGGGTTGGGGCAGGGATGGTGGTTATAGCTTCGTGGTATTCAGTGTCGAAAGGTTGGTTTTCGGTTTCGATTACCGTAACGCCATTGTTTTTCATCATATTCATCACCTGGCTATAGATAAGCTCGACTCCTTCGCGAACTGCATCAACATTTTCGGCACTCTGCATACTTATTAAAGCACGCTCGAAATTGTCGATTATTGGCAGAAAGTCGGTTAGCACACGCTCGCCTGCATTTTTAATAATGTCAGCTTTCTCGCGCATAGTACGTTTGCGATAGTTGTCAAATTCGGCTTGAAGACGTAGATGGTTGTCGTGTACCTCATCGTATTTATCTTTCCAAACATCGGTTGCCTCGGTAGTTTGCTCTTCGGCATTATCGGTTACCTCGGTTTGTGCGCTTGCAGTTTGCTCAGTTTCAGTGGCATGATTGGTTTCGGCAGCCTCTACTTTTTCTTCTGATGCTTGATTAGATACTTGATTGTTATCCATAGTGTTGTGTTTTGCTGAATGGTTTTTATTTTTTCTAAACTTCATTTGTTAATGTGAAACAAAATTTATCTTGCTTCATATCTACCCCCTTCAAATTGCTTGCCAAAACCATTTATGCCCTCGTTTCGGTACAAATTGGCACAATTTGCCACAGAAAGGCGCAAATTATCCATATGTTCCAATGAATTTTGTGCCAATATGGCGACTATTTTTTAGGTTGACGAACGTAGTGTGGCATCTCAGCAGGAATAACGAGCGAGAGTTCTACATAGCCACCAAAATCGCCATTAGCATCGTACCATGGCGACTGATATATGAGTTTATGAACACCTTCTTTTTCTATGGTATATGCATTTACGTTGTGGTTTTCGAGAAGACCCTTTAGTATTTCGGCTGCTCGTGGTGGGTGGCACTCGAAAAGTGAGCGACCTATAATGTCGCCATAATTTTTGTAAGTCTCTTTAGAGCGGTCATTCATATCTAATATGTTACCCTCACGGTCACAGATAGTGATGGCAAAAGGTGCAGTTCGTAGTTGTTCCATAATGTATATAGTGTGTAAGTTATTAGTTATAAGTTATTGATTAAGCAGTTCATCGAGTAAGCGCTCCAACTCTTCGGCAGAGAGGTTGTACTTATACGAGCCATCGAGTGCAATGGTTATATTGCCAGTTTCTTCCGACACGATGATAACTATGGCATCGCACTTTTCGCTCACTCCCATTGCCGAACGGTGACGAAGTCCGAAATGTCGTGGAATATCGGGATTTTTAGAGATTGGCAATATGGCTCCTGCTGCAGTAATGCGGTCACCCGTAATAATCATTGCACCATCGTGCAGTGGGCTATTTTTGAAAAATATATTTTCGATAAGTCGGGTGTTGATGTCGGCATTAACAGTGTCGCCAGTGTTGATATACTCTTGTAGGCTATTGTTGCGCCCAATAACTATCAATGCTCCGGTTTTGGTACGCGACATATTGCGGCATGCAAGAACTAATTTCATTACCGGGAACGATTTTTTTTGTCTCTCTTGATTACTTCGGAAAAAAGTGGTAAGTTTTTTCCAAAATTTCCACCTTTGACGATTACCCAACCGCTGAAAGAAATTACGTATCTCTTCTTGGAATATGACAACCAACGTAATAGCTCCAATGCTAATAAACTGGTTAAAAATAACGCCCATCAGTTCGAGCTTAAAGACTTTAACAACCAAAAACCATACCAAAATAAACACCAACACACCGGCAAATATATTGCCGGCTCCAGAGTTACGCATTAATTTATAGGTCTGGTAGAGCAGTATTGCTACCAGTAGTATGTCAATCACATCTTTTATGCCAAAAGCTATGCTCATAGTGACGGAGATAAGTTGTTAATTATAAGCATGGTTATCCTTTTTTCTCAGGTATCCACTTTAAGAGTACAAAGGTACGAATAAGAGGTCAGAGTGCAAAATATTAACTAACTGTTTTTTTGAAAATAATAGCTCATATAGTGTTTTGCAGTTTCCCCTCTTTTTTGTAACTTTGCAAATTGTAAGATAAACAACTAACAATTGTAATAATAAAACTATACATAATTGATTATGAAAGCATACGTATTTCCTGGACAAGGAGCACAATTTGTAGGTATGGGTCACGACCTTTACGAGGCAAATGCCGAAGCAAAATGCCTTTTTGAGCAAGCTAACGATATATTGGGTTTCCGCATAACCGACTTAATGTTTGAGGGCACTCCCGAAGATTTGAAACAGACCAAAGTAACCCAACCTGCTGTATTCCTACACTCGGTAATATCGGCAATTGTTATGGGCGATGAGTTCCGTCCCGATATGGTGGCAGGTCACTCTCTTGGCGAATTTTCGGCTTTAGTTGCTGCTAAAGCTCTCACTTTCGAAGATGGACTTCGCTTAGTATCGGCTCGTGCTATGGCTATGCAAAAAGCTTGTGAGATGAACCCATCGGTTATGGCTGCTATTCTTGGTTTACCCGATGAAAAAGTAGAAGAACTTTGCGCACAAATAGACGGCATAGTAGTTCCTGCCAACTACAACTGTCCTGGTCAGCTCGTTATCTCTGGTTCGAACGAAGCTATTGATGCTGCTTGTGTTCTAATGAAAGAGGCTGGTGCAAAACGTGCATTGAAACTTCCTGTTGGTGGTGCATTCCACTCTCCACTAATGGAACCTGCAAAAATTGAGCTCGAAGCCGCTATCCGTGCTACCACTTATAGCACACCTATATGTCCTGTATATCAGAACTTCGATGCTAAACCTTATACCGACCCAGAACATCTGAAAGCCAACTCCATAGCACAACTAACAGGTCCTGTTCGTTGGACACAAACTGTACAAAACATGATTGCCGATGGAGCAGACTACTTCAAAGAACTCGGTCCAGGCACAGTACTTCAAGGTCTTGTTAAAAAGATAAACAACACAGTTACAGCCGAATAAGCAAATTCGTCAAAACAAATACAAAACAAATGGTGGTTCTATCCTGATAATATAGAGCCACCTCAAAATAACGAAAAAACTATGAGACCAATAGAAATAGCAAAAAACATCTATTATGTAGGCGTAAACGATCGCCAAAAAGATTTGTTTGAGAATATGCTTCCTCTACCATACGGGGTTAGTTACAACTCGTATCTCGTTCTCGATGAAAAGAGTGTTTTGGTAGACACTGTAGAGCAACCATACGCCGAACAATTGGTTTCACAAGTTGAAAATCTATTGAATGGTCGTAAACTTGACTATCTGATAGTTAACCACATGGAGCCTGATCACTCATCCGGTATGAAAACACTTCGTGCGTTGTACCCCGATATGAAAATAATAGCCAATGCCAAAACTATAGAAATGATTGGTGGCTACTATGGCATACGTGATGGTTTTTACGAAGTAAAAGATGGCGACAGTTTGTGCATTGGCGACAACACATTGAGTTTTCACTTTGCACCAATGGTACACTGGCCAGAGGTTATGGTAACATACATTAGCCAGAAAAAGTTGCTCTTTTCAGCCGATGCCTTTGGTTGCTTTGGCACATTAGATGGTGCAGTATTGGATACCGAACTAAATCTCGACAAATACTACACCGAAATGGTACGCTACTACGCTTGTATTGTGGGCAAATATGGCACACCGGTACAAGCTGCTCTGAAAAAACTATCGGGTTTAGAGATAGAGATGATTTGCTCTACTCATGGTCCTATATGGACTAAAAACATAGCACGTACTATAGCCGAATACGACCGAATGAGCAAATACGAAACTGCACCCGGTGTGGTAATAGCCTACGGCAGTATGTATGGACATACCGAGCAGATGGCAGAGATGGTAGCGCGTGGCGCAGCCTCGGTAACACCTAATGTTATACTTCACGATGTTTCTCGTTCCGATGTTTCTTACATATTGGCAGACATATTCCGCTACAATGCACTTGTTATTGGCTCGCCTACCTATTGCAACGAGCTATACCCCGGCATTGCATCGCTACTTGCAAAAATCAAAACACGAGGTGTAAAAAATCACCATTTTGCCACATTTGGCTCGTTTACATGGGCAGATGCTACTGCGAAAGCATTCGGTGCGTTTGCCGATGAAATGAAATGGACCTTACAGGGCAATGTGGCTGTGCGTCAAGCTATGACAGATGCCACTGCTGATGAGCTATACAACCTCGGACGACAAATAGCTCTCGAAGCTACAAAGTAAGGTTCTATAATTGATATAGCCTACTATAAAACAGCTATCACTATTACTCACATCAAAACAAATTAACGCTATGCGACTTATCATACAACCCGACTACAATAGAGTGTCGAAATGGACTGCCGACTTTGTAGCAAAACGCATCATCGATGCCAAACCAACAGCCGAACACCCTTTCATTCTTGGACTACCTACCGGTTCATCGCCACTTGGTATGTATCACGAACTTATAAACCTCAACCACAGAGGTATAGTGTCGTTTAAGAATGTTATAACATTCAATATGGACGAGTATGTGGGTCTACCTAAAAACCACCCACAAAGTTACCACTCATTTATGTGGAACAACTTTTTCTCGCATATAGACATCTGCCCCGAAAATGTAAACATTCTCAACGGCAATGCACACGATTACGAAGCAGAGTGCCGCAACTACGAAGAAAAAATAGCTCAATATGGTGGTATTGACCTCTTTTTAGGCGGTATAGGTCCTGACGGACACATAGCATTTAACGAACCCGGTTCGAGTTTAACCTCTCGCACAAGAATGAAAACCCTCACAACCGATACCATTATTGCCAACTCTCGTTTTTTCGATAACGACATATCGCTCGTACCACGCAAAGCCTTAACAGTGGGTGTTGGCACAGTAATGGATGCCAAAGAGGTGCTAATAATAGTAAATGGTCACAACAAGTCGCGCGCACTCCGCCACGCTGTAGAAGAGGGAATATCGCACTTGTGGACTATATCTACACTTCAAACACATCAACACGGCATAATAGTTTGCGACTACGATGCCTGCGACGAACTACGTGTAGGCACTTACAAGTATTTCTTAGACATTGAGCGAGACAACTTAGCTCCACTGTTTCCTAATAAATAGGTCTGCACACTACAACGTACTACACCTCAACCTCATCGCATAGTTTTACATCAACAACAAACAATTTCCCAACCCGACTATGAATAACGCTCGCTATGAAGTAGAAGCCGGCATAAACAACTGCCTCATAATCCGCGACAGTCATAGTTCCGACCTCACTTCGCTAACTAAGCACGCACTCTCCTTCCTCGAACAACAGTCTGCCAACCAAAATTTAAGCAGAACACTCATAGTATCGGACATCGATGGCAATGACCTTGCCAACGAGATGTTTTATACCAATATACAACGGTCAATATCATCGGGCAACATACACCGCATAATATTCATCGGTCCAGAATTGTGTGCTTGCCAAGCTATGTTCTTCATAGAGGAGAAACGCTTTTTCAAAACCACTAAAGCATTTCTCGAAAGCGATGTCATATCATCGTTCGATCACGAGGCTATACTTATGAAAATAGCCCCAGACTACGAGCCTGAGCGCATACTCAATCACATACAGCTACAGGTACACGACACTATTATGGAGACAAACTTTGATGCTCTGTTTCACAATGTGGACTATTTTCGCTCGAAACTTCATCCCGAAACCAAACTAATGTGTATGGTCAAAGCCTCGGCTTACGGCAGCGGCTCTGTTGAAGTGTCGCAAGCACTACAATACTATGGTTGCGACTATTTGGCTGTAGCATTTGTTAACGAGGGGGTAGAACTCCGTGAAGCCGGTATAACACTACCTATATTGGTTCTCGATCCAATGAAACCTGCGCTACATCATCTATTTAAACATCAGTTAGAGCCAGAAGTAGGATCGTTCCAATTTTTGCAGACAGTGATTGACGAAGCCCGCCGCCACCATCTAAAGCACTACCCCATTCACATTAAACTCGACACAGGTATGCATCGTGCAGGGTTCGACACCGACGATTTACCACTGCTCATTGACATTCTGCGCAATCAAGATTTAGTAGATGTTCGCTCCATTTTTTCGCATCTTGCCTCTGCCGATGAAATTACACCCGAGATGGACAAGTTTACACTGCAACAGATTGCGATATTCGACCGCAACTCGCGAACTATTCAGCGTGCACTGCCATACCCGATATTACGCCACACACTCAATACCGCTGGCATAGAGCGTTTTTCGGACTACCAATTCGATATGGTTCGCTTAGGCATAGGTCTGTGGGGCGTAAACTGCTGCAATGAAGATAAGCTACAAAATGTATGCTCACTCTCAACACGGATAATGCAGATAAAGACAGTGGCAAAAGGCGAAACTGTGGGTTACAACCGCCGAGGCATAGTCGACACCGACAAACAAATAGCACTACTACCAATAGGATATGCCGACGGCATAGACCGCCGTTTGGGCTGTGGTTGCGGTGTAGTATCAGTCAATGGCGAGCAAGCCCCGATAATTGGCAATATCTGTATGGACTTGATGATGATAGACATAACAGGTATTGAAGCCAATGTTGGCGACCGTGTAGTAATATTCAACGACAAAATAAGTCTTTCAGACATAGCCACCAAACTCGGCACAATACCCTACGAAGTACTCACCTCAATCGCCCCTCGTGTACGACGAGTGTACTACAGATCATAATTAAAGTGTATTACCAACAACACATTAAACCTTACTATTGGACACCTATCTAACTATCAATAACCCTGCGGAGGGGCTGTATAAGGACAAAGGTAGCAAATTCTTGTCGTTTGCCTACCCTGTAACCTCTGTGGACGAAGTGAAAGAGATATTAGCCCAAAAGCGGAAACAATTTTACGATGCTCGGCACGTGTGCTATGCCTATATGATTGGCTACAAGCGTGATGTGTTTAGAGCCAACGACGATGGCGAACCATCAGGTACTGCCGGACGTCCTATATTAGGGCAAATAAATAGTAGCGAACTTACCGATGTACTCATTATTGTAGTACGCTACTTCGGAGGCATACTTCTTGGTACAAGCGGACTAATACAAGCCTACAAAACAGCGGCATCCGATGCAATTGCAAACGCTACTATTTCGGAACGTATTGTAGAAGATACTTTTACATCGACATTTGGTTACGACTGCCTAAATAGCGTGATGAGGATTATAAAAGACTTCAACCTAACAATAGTCCACCAACGACAAGAATTAGATTGCACACTAACATTTCGCATTCGCTTATCCGACATAGATGCTGTAGCTGCACGTTTCGGGAAACTCGATTTTGTGTCGTTCGAACACATAGAGGCTACGAATGACGACACAGAACAATAAAACAAACAATTTAAACAAACAAAATATATTACTAAAATAAACTGACTAACAATGCTAAAACAAATTTTATCTATCTCAGGAAAGCCTGGTTTATTCAAGCTCGTATCTACATCAAGAAATATGATTATAGTTGAGTCGCTCGCTGACAGAAAACGTTTTCCATCGCACCAACGCGACAAAGTGATAGCTCTCAACGATATAGCTATGTACACCGAAACCGACGAAGTTCCCCTTCGCAAAGTGTTTGACAACGTTAAACAATTGGAAAATGGAGCAAAATGCTCTGTTGATCCAAAAGCCGATGCCGACACTCTTCGTGAATACTTTGGCAAGGTACTGCCCGATTTCGACCGCGACCGTGTGTATCCATCCGACATAAAAAAAATGATACAATGGTATAACATTCTTGTTGAAGCTGGCGAAGACGACTTTTCAGAACCAGTAGAAGAAAAAGCCGAAGAGGAAAAAACAGCAGAAGCATAAAAGCTAAAAGCGTATGTAAAAAATCATTGATATTTTATGACAAACAAAAGGCTAAAGAGATCATCAGAAAAAACTATGATAGAACTCTTTAGCCTTTATTATTCTGCATCTAACGCCATAATATAGTTATACAACACATAATATGAAGCATACCATATTACTAATTTTCGTAATTATCGCATTGTCTTTACCTCTAACTGCAGGAGCGCCTGCCACGAAAGAGATACTGCTTGGGCGTTTTGTACCTGCTAAGAATGACTATTTTTCTCGCATCGAAGATGCTCATACCGACAAGTACAATATATATATGCAAACCGAAGTGTACGATGCTTACCGCAAAATGCGACAAGCAGCCGCTGCCGATGGTATAACGCTCACCATAATATCTGCCACCCGCACATTCGACTCGCAACGCTCTATTTGGCTTCGTAAATGGAACAATCTGTCGGGGACGGACTCGGTTCGTGTGCGACAAATTATGCGCTACTCGTCAATGCCTGGCACTTCGCGCCACCACTGGGGAACCGACCTCGACTTTATATCGGTAGAGAATGCCTATTGGACACACGGCGAGGGGCTAAAAGCGTACAATTGGCTAAAAGCAAATGCACATAAATATGGCTTTTACCAACCCTATACTGCCGACCCTAACCGCACCGGCTATGCCGAAGAGCGTTGGCACTGGAGCTATCTGCCAATAGCAGCGCAATACACCTACCTCTACTCCACTATGATTACTGCCAACGACATTAGCGGATTTCCAGGAGCCGAACTTGCCATACCACTCAACGTCATAACCACCCACGTAATGGGCGTTGACGGCATTGAACGCATAACAGCTATTGGCAACAGCATAACGCTTTGGAAATAAACTGATTTATCTATAATAAACATCTATAATTGTATGAAAATCAACCTATCATCGCAAATTTCGCTTAACAGAGTTGCAAAAAAATACTATCGACCTACCGATGCTGTTGAATATTCGGCACTAACACGTTACGAAAAAATTTCGACCAATATATACGATTCACTTGACGAGGGAGCAGAATATATAGCTCGTCGGATAGCTCGTACTATTGTAGAAAAACAGAAGAATTGGCAACCTTGCGTGTTAGCATTAGTCGGCGGCAGTTCGCCTCGCAACATCTACTCTACATTGGTACGTATGCACAAAGAAGAGGGGCTTAGCTTTAAGAATGTGATAATTTTCAATACATACGAATACTTTCCACTAACGTCCAATGCGATTTACAGCAACCTAAATGCTCTCCACGAGATGCTACTTGACCATGTAGACATTGACCCACAAAACATACATAGCCCCAATGGGTCAATAGCTAAAGAGGAGATATTCGAACATTGTCGACAATACGAGAAACTCATTGCATCGTGCGGAGGAATAGACATAGCTATATTGGGTATAGGAAGTGGTGGTAATATAGCGTTTAATGAACCTGGATCTCGTACCAACTCTGCCACACGACTTATACTTCTCAACAGCTCATCACACAGCGAAGCATCGAAACAATTTGCCAACGCAGAGAGTACGCCAACAAATTCAATAACAATGGGAATGTCAACAATACTCTCGGCTCGCAAAATATATCTGCTTGCCGGCGGTGAAGAGAAAGCCCAAATAATAAAAGAGTGCATAGAGGGCAGTGTAACCGACACTATACCAGCTTCACATCTGCAACGCCACAACGATGCACACATTGTTATTGATCTTACTGCCGCAGCATATCTCACTCGCATACAACGTCCTTGGCTTGTTACCTCTTGCGAGTGGACAGATAAGTTAATTCGCAGTGCCATAGTTTGGCTTTGTCGACTAACCGACAAGCCAATACTTAAACTTACAAATAAGGACTACAACGAAAATGGGCTTAGCGAACTACTTGCCCTATATGGCTCTGCATACAATGCCAATATAAAAATTTTCAACGACCTACAACATACCATTACCGGCTGGCCTGGCGGTAAACCCAATGCCGATGACACCTATCGCCCCGAACGTGCATTGCCCTACCCCAAACGAGTACTTATATTTTCGCCACACCCCGACGACGATGTAATATCAATGGGAGGCACTATCCGCCGACTTGTTGAGCAGCACCACGATGTTCACATAGCATACGAAACATCGGGCAATATAGCTGTTGGCGATGAAGAGGTTGTGCGATTTTTACACTTCATCAACGGCTTTAACCAACTGTTTAACGATAGCACCGACTCGGTAATAAATCAGAAATATCAAGAGATACGCGGGTATCTTCGCAACAAGAAAGAGGGCGATATTGACACTGCCGACATACTAACCATAAAAGGACTTATCCGTCGAGGCGAAGCCCGCACAGCTTGCGCCTACAACAACATTCCACTTACCAATTGCCACTTTCTCGACCTACCATTTTACGAGACAGGGCGCATACAGAAAAACCCTATAAACGAGAAAGATGTAGAGATTGTACGCCACCTATTTCAAAAGGTACAACCACACCAAATATTTGTAGCTGGCGACCTTGCTGACCCTCACGGCACGCACCGAGTATGTACCGATGCCGTATTTGCTGCTATTGAAGAGGAAAAGGTGTCAGGCGCAGAGTGGCTAAAAGAGTGCCGCACGTGGATGTATCGAGGAGCATGGGCTGAATGGGATATAGAGGATATAGAGATGGCAGTACCCATTAGTCCTGAAGAGTTAAGGGCAAAGCGCAATGCTATACTAAAACATCAAAGTCAGATGGAATCGGCACCATTCCTTGGCAACGACGAACGCCTCTTCTGGCAACGAAGCGAAGACCGCAACCGAGCGACAGCCAACCTTTACGACCGCCTCGGACTTGCCTGTTACGAAGCAATGGAAGCATTTGTCGAATATCGTCCATAACAGATATTCAAAAGAGGTTCTATAATATTGTTATAGAACCTCTTAGATTTTATTTTAGAAATGTGTAACTCGGCAGAATTTGTAACTCGGCAGTCTATTCAGCCATTTCTACTATTGTAATGCCCGGTCCGCCAAATTGAATATGTTCATCGCGATACGACTTAACTGCCGATGACTGATGTAGATAGTCGCGAATGGCACTGCGGAGTACACCTGTGCCTGTGCCATGGAGTATACGTACTTGGCTAACGCCCACCATTGTAGCATCGTCTATATAATAGATTACGGCTTGTAGTGCTTCGTCAACTCGCATACCTCGCACGTCAATCTCCTGACTAAAATTGAGTTGACGATTGCGAATATCTTCGGTTGTAGATGACGTTTTCTGAACCTTCACAATTTGTTTGGCTTGCACTGCCGAAATCCATTCGAGTTTAGCAAGTGTAACATTGGTTTTTATCTGACCAAATGCCACAGTTGCATTTTTACCTTGAATATCGATGATAGTTCCTATAATATTCTGACCGCCAATACGCACGTGGTCGTTGACCGCCAATGTGTGGTGATGTGCCGGTTTCTCCTTCCGCTCGGTTTTTTTTATTTGCGATGTTAGTTGTTCTCGTGTAGTGGACAATTGTTCACGCACTTGTTTAGTCTCTTCACGGTCGGCATTAGTTTCTCGAATAGTGCGTATGGCTTTTTCTATCTGTGCATTAGCCCCTGATATAATATCGGCTGCCTCTTGACGAGCTTGGCGGAGAGTGTCGCGTTGACGAGTTTTCATCTCATCGAGTTGCGCCTCGTACCGCTCGGTAAGTTGCTGAAGTCGATGTTCTTTCTCCTTTATCTGCTGTCGTTTACTCTCCCAATAACGTTTATCGCGAGCCACATCTTGAAGATGCTTGTCGAAATCGACCTGTTCGCTACCAACCATATCGGAAGCTGCTTTTATAACATCGTCGGGCAGACCTATTTGTCGTGCAATTTCAATAGCAAACGATGAGCCTGCAGTACCGATAGACAGCATAAAGAGTGGCTGCATACGATGGCGGTCGTAGAGCATAGCTGCATTGGCAATGCCAGCTGTACGTGCGGCATAGTGCTTTAAGTTGGTATAGTGTGTAGTTATGACACCATACACTCCTTTGCGATTGAGTTTATCAAGAACGGCTTCGGCAATTGCACCACCAAGTTGCGGCTCGGTGCCGGTACCAAATTCGTCTATAAGAAGTAGCGAACGATTGCAACTATGGCGTATGAAATTTTTCATATTAAGCAGATGTGAGCTGTATGTAGACAAGTCGTTTTCTATACTCTGCTCATCGCCAATATCTATAAATATCGATGCAAATATGCCGGCACTACTCCTTTCGCTAATTGGAATTGGCAGTCCGCATTGTAGCATATATTGTAGCAGACCTACACTTTTAAGGCATACAGACTTACCACCGGCATTCGGCCCAGAGATTAGCAATATACGTTGCTTGCGATGAATTTTTATATTGAGTGGTTCGATTTTGCGCCCCTGACTACGTAACGACTTTTCCAACAACGGGTGACGAGCCTCGTACCAATCAATTTCGCAATCGGTAGAAAGGTGGGGTTTTATGGCTTGACAATCGATAGAGAAACGTGCTTGAGCTATTATGCTGTCGACAGTGGCAAGGAAGTCGGCAGAGTCGTTTAGCGATGGGTAATAGGGGCGGACAGCATCGGTAAAGGCTATAAGAATGCGTATAATTTCGCGACGCTCCTCGTTTTCCAATTCACGAAGACGGTTGTTTATAGCCACTACAGCTGTTGGTTCGATATAGGCAGTTTTTCCTGTTGCCGACTCGTCATGAATTATTCCTGGTATTTGGCGTTTGTTCATTGCCGAGATGGGTATTACAAGTCGCCCCTCTCGCATAGTAGGAGTAGCCTCTTTATCGACTACTCCAGACGATTGAGCTTCACGGAGTATGGCATGAAGAGTTTTGGATATGCTACTCTGTGTACTACTAATTTGACGGCGAATGTCGGCAAGCGTAGGCGAAGCATTATCCTTTATATTTCCATAGCGATCAATGAGAGAGTCGATGTTGCGCTCAATGGAGGGGAATAGTTCAATTTCTGAGGCTAAGCGTCGGAGCGATGGAAACCGCTCCTCGTCGGAGTGTTGAAGATATGAGGTAACAAGGCGAAGAGTAATGATATTGCTGCGGAGGTCGACAACGTCTTGCACCTCTAAATGCGTACCCTCGGCAGCAGTACGCCCCATAGCCACTCGCATATCGTTTATATTGCCAAGGGGAAGAGACTCTTCGCTCTCCTGCATAAGAGTCATCATTTCGTCGGTAAGAGTTAGACGACCGACAATAGTATCGAAATCGGAAGAGAAAGCAATAGCAGCAATACGCTCACGTCCCATCGTGCTTACACAGTGCGATGAGATGAGACTTCTCACTTGGTCGAAACCTAATTTATGTTCTATATTTTTAGGATAAAGCATAGAGTATATACATCTATTCAACACATAGAGACGTAGTTACTGCTACGTCTCTATTATTTTTCGGTATAACGAATAATTTATATCTGTTTAATGTATGCGCGGCGCAGTTTGTGTTTATCATAAGGGAAGTACTCGAAATTAGAGCGGTTTTTAGAGTTGTCCTCTAAGATAGCAGTGGTTTCGGCATACTCAATACCATACTTTTTGAAATAAGGTATCTGGTCGTGGAAGAAAAGCGCATTAACCCCCTTATTTTGGTACTCGGGTAATACAGCAATAAGCAGTAAATCGAAGCACTTCATTTTTTTAGCGTGTAGAGCCTTGAGTAGTTTAATCCACCCGAATGGGAACAAGCGACCATTAGTCTCCTTCAGAGCCTTAGAAATGTCGGGCATTCCAACGCCAACACCTACAATCTCGTCATTTTCGTTAACTGCAACAGATACAAAGTCAAAATTAAGCATAGGGAAGTACATATTGCTATAGTACTTTTTCTGACGAGGGGTTAGAGGTTGAAAGTTGTATAGAGGTTGGTAAGCCTTGTCGATAACATCGAGATAGGAGTAGCCGTATTTCTTTTTAAGTTCCTTAACGGTGTGTATTTTATCAATACGAACCTTGTACCTTTCGCTTACTATTTTTGCCACACGCTCCATCTTTTCGGGTATCTCTTGTGGCACATATACACGATACTCTACCCAGTCAGCCTCTTTTGTCAAGCCGTATGCCTCGTAATGGCGTTCGTAGTATGGAAAGTTGTAGAGGCTTGCCATTGGCGATATATACTCAAACCCCTTTAGTAGAAGACCTTGGTGGTCGAAGTCGGTAAAACCAACAGGACCATTTATGGCTGTCATACCATTCTCTTTGCCCCAACAGCAAACAGCATCGAGCAGAGCTGTGGAGACTTCGGTATCGTCTATAAAGTCGAACCAATCGAAACGAGTTTTCTTACACTCCCAACGCTCATTGGCAATGTGGTTTATAATGCCGCAAATACGACCAACTATTTTGTTGTCGCGATAAGCGAGAAAACATTGATATTTGCAGTGTTCGTGAGCTGGGTTTTTCTTAGTGTCGAACGTGGTTAGTTCGTCTATTTCAAGAGATGGAGTGTACGCTTCGCAGTCGGCATACAAATTATTGGCAAAACGAATAAATTGTTTAAGTTCGCTCCGTGTTGTTACTTTTTTTATGGTAATAGCCATTATTAAGGTTGTTAAAGTGGGTAAGAGGGGGATACTATTTTTTTAGCTGTTTGATGGTTTCTATCATATCGTTGGCAGAGAAGACAGCATTGCCAGCGACAAGACAATCGGCACCAGCCTCGAATAGCTTGGCGGCATTACCGAGGTTTACACCACCATCTACTTGTATCATAGTGTTGCAGCTTTTACTATCTATCATAGCACGGAGCGAACGTACTTTGTCGTAAGTGTGTTCTATAAATTTTTGACCGCCAAAACCTGGATTTACGCTCATTAGCAGTACCATATCAACATCGGCAACAATATCCTCTAACAACGATACCGGGGTGTGAGGGTTAAGGGTAACACCGGCTTTCATACCAGCAGCGTGAATGCGTTGAATGGTGCGATGTAAGTGGGTGCAAGCCTCGTAGTGAACATTCATCATCATAGCTCCCGTTGCCTTTACCTCATCGATAAATTTGTCAGGCTCCACAATCATCAAATGTACATCTAAAGGTTTAGTACTTAATTTAGTAACATATTTCAAGACTGGAAAGCCAAACGATATATTAGGAACAAACACACCGTCCATTATATCAATGTGTAGCCAGTCGGCATCGCTGCGGTTTATGATGTCAATGTCGTGGGCAAGATTACCAAAATCTGCCGACAAGAGCGAAGGAGATAGTAATTTCATAATAATGTATTTTCGGTTAGTTGGTTACAAAGTAAATAGAACCAATATTGTTGGTTACAAAAATGCAAAGGTACAAAAAATCTGTGAATTAAGTGGATTTGAAACTCGGTTAATCTTCAAAAAATTACCGAAGTATTATTTTTAAAGTGGACACAAATTTTCAGATATGTTTTATAGTAGCAAAAGTGTCAAACTTCCAAACGCAAAATAGACTTCGCTCAAATAAAAACGACTTTAACAAAAAATTATTGTCTAAATAATTTGTAATGACAAAAAATATGACTACTTTTGCAGTCACTAATTAGTAATAATAAAAAAAACAAAATTAATCAATCATGGCTTACGTTATTAGCGACGACTGTATCTCTTGCGGCACTTGCGCAGGTGAATGCCCAATAGAGGCTATCTCTGAGGGCGATTCTCATTATGAAATCAACCCAGATATGTGTACTGAATGCGGTACTTGCGCATCTGTATGTCCTTCTGAGGCTATTCATCTTGGTGAATAATAGTCGTCTTTAGATCGTCAGACGATTACACCTTTTAGGCTGCTACTCTACACGAGTAAGCAGCCTTTTTTAGTGTATAACGTGCTATAAATACTACTTATTTAGTGTAACTTTGGGGCGACCTGAGACTATGGCTTTGGCTTGTGCGTTATAGCGGAGAGTTTTGTTTTTGCGATCTATGAGGGAACCATCGACATTTAGATTTTTTTCACGTACTACAACCTGGCCATCTACTCGGCGAAAAAAAACATTGCGCTGTACGTCTAAATAAGCGTGTTTAACCTTGTATGTTTCGAGGGTATCGCGTCCCATTTGCAGTACGTTTATAAAATCGAGTTGCTCGGGACTTAGCTTATATCCGAAAGGGATATGTAATTCTCCAACCACACTTTGTGCTATTTTTTCGACTTGAAATGTCTTGGGGTCGACATAAAAGTGCATTTGCATTGTACCTTTTGCAATGCCTAAATAGTTACGTTTGTAGGTGTATGTAAGCACATTATTGCCGCCTATTACGTTGTAATCCCACGCCGATGTTTTGTCCACATCGAGCAGTTTTATAACATTGGCAGTATACCCACCCCAAAGGTAACGGTGCATACGCTCCATTTGGTCGTCGAGTTCACGCACCTTGAAGGTCATAGCCGCGGATTTGTTTTTCTTTTTCTGCTTCTTTTTAACCACCTTATCGTTATGCTCCTCAACCATATCGTTAAACATTTCGTAGCCCATCTCTAATTGGTCGGTTGAAGCCACACGTTCTTGGTCGACATGTATTACCAGAGAGTCCATTCCATTGTCTCGCACAAATGGCAGTTCGGTTATAGTGCCTATCATTTCGTTGTGAATTAGCTGCACATTGTCTTGTCCGCCTTTATACGATGAAACCACATTATATTCGGTAGTGCGGAGTGGAAAATCGGTTGACAGTTGAGCGACAAAACGTTCAAGAGCTTCTTTTTTGAGTTTTTTACTCTGTTTTTTCGAGATACGAGCCTTAACCTCTGCACCATCGAGCATAACGGGTTGCTCTTCGAGCATCACTTCTAGTGGGCGTAATGTATCAATAGTTGCTACCGACTTCTCGTAAGTAGCATAACCTATAAAGGAAAAGACCACTTCGTCGCCGATATTGCTTTTAAAGTCGAAAGGTAGTACAAACTGACCGGAATCGTTAGAAATAGTACCAACTTTAGGGTTACCACGCAGATAGATAGAGACATACGACATTGGCTCGCCTTGTTCGTCTACGACATTGCCACGGAACGGCACCTCACTCGCTGCAAAAAGATTAATTGCAAAGAGAGGTAGCACAGCTATGAGTAGTACAACATATTTTGTTTGAAACTGTTTCATAAGCCACATCTCCTATATTCGTACCTTTGTAGCACGATCCATTTCGCGGCGGTCGTCCTGCTCGCGCATAGACTGGCGTTTGTCGTACTGCTTTTTACCACGAGCTACCGCAATTTCGAGTTTAGCAAGTCCTGTTTCGTTGATATATAGTCGTATAGGCACTATGGTATAACCAGTTTCGGTAGTAGCACGTTGGAGTTTGGTGAGTTCCTTACGATTGAGCAACAACTTACGATCGCGTTTAACATCGTGATTATAGAAATAGCCTAAGCGATAAGCCGAAATCTGCATATTTTTCACCCAAAGCTCGCCATTTTCAAAAATACAGAAAGTATCTACAAGCGAAGCCTTACCTTCGCGAATCGACTTAATTTCGGTGCCATAAAGCACTATACCAGCGGTCATACGGTCGGACAATTCGTAATCGAAAGAAGCTCGCTTATTGCGTATATTTACATTGTTGGTTCGTCTCATAACATCAAATGGAAAAATTGAAAATACAAAGGTAGTGAAAATTACTGATACTCTTGATACAATTTGCCCCGTATATTTGAAAGTAACAAACATTCAGATATATGGGGCAAATATTTTGTAATAAATTATTGGTCAGTATCGTGAAATACTACTCTCCACTCTTATTTTATTAAATCGGTAGAGCGGCGAACAAAGTCGGCAAGCGCTTTACCACGTAGCATACCATTTGCAAGAAGAGCGAGGTCGACAAGTTGTTTAACAGTGTCGGAATTTGCTGCAAAATCGGCATAAATGGCATTACGCTGAGAGCCAAGGTCGCCTATTTGCTTGTCGATAGACTGGAGTTCTTCTTTCTCTGCCACTGGCACTTCATCGTCCTTTTTGCCTTTTTGACCATCTTTTATAGTCTGTTTGCGAGCATCAAGTTCGGATAGTTGTGCAGAAATAGGAGCTACCTTGTCGGCACAAGCAGCATTTTCAGCAGCAAGTACATCTTGTATTAAGCGGTGATTGGTATTGAGTACCATAGAGTATGAGTCGGGCATATCGCCATAAAAACCCATCATTGGGTTACCGCCTGTTTTCTGCATCTCTTTCATACGACGCATCCATTCGTTTTGAGTTATAACGATAGGGGCATCGTTGGCATCGAGAGCATCGAGAGTAACCATAAACTCGGTTTTTTCGAGGGTAGGTACGGCAGCTTGGAAGAGAGAAGTCATAGCTGTACGATCGGCATCGGAAATCTCCACTTTAGGCGCATCGGCTTTAACAATGAGTTTACTCAACACATCGGCATCAACACGGACAAAGCGAGTTTTCTCATTTTTCTGCTCCCATTGAGCCACCCAGTGCGAGTCGAGCTGACCATCCATAACAAGTACATCGTAACCTTTAGCACGTGCAGCCTCGATATAAGTGTGCTGTTGCTCAACATTCTGTGCATAGAGTACTACAAGGTTACCATCCTTATCGGTTTGTTCGGCAGAGATGAGAGTTTTATACTCCTCGAAAGTAAAGAACTTGCCATCTACATTTTTAAGTAGAGCGAAGTCTTTGGCTTTGTCGTAGAATTTCTCATCGGTTAGCATACCAAAGACGATAAATATGCGAAGTGCATCCCATTTATCCTCGAATTGTGTGCGATCTTGACGGAAGATTTCGTTCAAGCGGTCTGCCACCTTTTTGGTGATATGGCTCGAAATCTTCTTAACATTTTGGTCGGCTTGGAGGTATGAGCGGCTAACGTTAAGAGGAATGTCGGGCGAGTCGAGTACACCATGAAGAAGTGTAAGATATTCAGGCACTATACCCTCGACAGAGTCGGTAACAAACACCTGATTGCAATAGAGTTGTATTTTGTTGCGTTGGAGGTCTATATTCTCCTTTATGCGAGGGAAATAGAGGATACCTGTAAGGTTGAACGGATAGTCAACATTTAGGTGTATATGGAAGAGTGGTTCTTCGGCGTATGGGTATAGCTCGTGATAGAAGTTTGTATAATCCTCTTCTGTTAAGTCGGCAGGTTTACGAGTCCAAGCTGGAGTTGGATTGTTAATGATGTTAGGCTCATCAGTTTCTATCTCTTTGCCCTCTTTCCAATCTTTTTTGTTGCCAAACTGAATTTCTACTGGAAGGAATTTGCAGTATTTCGATAGTAGCGAGCTTATTTTGCTCTCCTCAAGAAAATCCTTGTTTTCGTCATCGATGTGAAGCACGATATCGGTTCCGCGTTCGGTGCGGTCGATGTCTTCGAGTAGGAACTCGGGCGAACCATCGCAAGACCAGTGTTGAGCCGGAGCATCTTTATACGATTTAGTGAATATTTCGACTTGTTTTGCTACCATAAAGGCAGAATAGAAACCAAGACCGAAGTGACCTATAATAGCGTTAGCATCGTCCTTATATTTGTCAAGAAATTCGGTAGCACCTGAAAAAGCAATTTGGTTAATGTATTTCTCCACCTCATCGGCAGTCATACCTATACCACGGTCGGAAATAGTGAGAGTTCCAGCCTCTTTGTCGGCTCGCACCGACACACGCATTTCGCCAAGATCGCCTTTATATTCGCCCACAGAGGCGAGGGTTTTTAGTTTTTGAGTAGCATCTACAGCGTTTGATACAAGCTCGCGAAGAAATATTTCGTGGTCGCTGTACAAGAATTTTTTGATGACGGGGAAAATATTGTCAGTCGTTACCCCGATTGTTCCTTTTGCCATAATGTAAAGTATGTTTTTTTGTTGATAACATTTGTAATGTCTCCTACTAAAGCAATAGAGACACTACAATTATAGCAAAAGAGATGCCAAAGCCACAATACGCCACATTGGCACACAAGGTTTGACAAACAGTCACAAAACAAAAATTCCTTATCGTATATCGCAACATCTGCAACATACGATAAGGGAATTATAAGATACAAGCTATGTTAATACTGCTTGTTTATTCTACTACTCGTACAAATACGTCCTTGTATTCGCCCGGGAGTTTTTCGCCAGTTTTAATGTCTCTACTGTTAGAGAAATAAACACTAAGGGTGGTATCGTCTTCGATAGCAACGCTGAAAAGAATTGGCTCCTCCTCGAGTCCAGTCCAAATAATGGTTTTGTCAATAGTATTTGAACTCCAAGTGATGTCGTACTTCTGCTCAATATTATCGATTTGGCAATAAGAGGTAGCAGTACCATCTTGACGGAACTCGTAATAACCAGCGTCTACAACACCAAAAGTAGCATCGACCCAACCTTCAGGACCCATTTCGTAGCTGTGCGAAAACTGCCAACGACCGATGAGTTGTTCTTCGAGAAGTTTAGGATCGTTGTCGGAGCGAACTAATTTCCAACGGTTTTGACTATTAACTATTTCACCGGTTAGTGGGTCTAAAGCGCGGTCGCTACTAATTTCGAGTTCATCGGCTGAAAGACCAAGCACTTGCATAGTGCTCTGACCAAATTGAAGAATTTCGGTCTTATCGTCGGCAGTCCATTGAACAACACGAGAGGTAGTTAAGCCCTCGGGTTCGGTATAAAGAACTACGGCTGTTCCATCTTCCTTGAAAAGCATAATTTGCTTAGCCTCACCAGGAAATTCATCCTCTACCCACTGTCCATCATTTTGGACATAGCTTACATACACAGTCCAACGACCGAGTATGTTTTGATCTAATGGTTTTTCTATCTTCTTACTGCCATTACATCCTGTAAACATAACTCCTGTCAATGCTATGCAGAGGAGGAGTAAAGAGGTTTTTACGTTAATTCTCATGGTAAAAATATTTATGAGGTTATTATTATGATTTTATAATGTGTAATATATCAATGACAACTAATTAAAAGTGCATTTCTCGTGCTACTATAGAGACTACGTTGTACATCTGCGCCACATCAGCGAGGTTTAGCTTAAAATCCTCGAACATTGGATTAAGCGAGTGGCAAGTAATAATACCCGATTCTACATCGTGGTCGACAATTTGTTTCACTATCAAGCCCTCTGTACGATGCAGAATAACAAAGTACCACTGGCGGATGTGCAACTTGCTATACCAAAGGTCTTGACGAATTTCCCGAGCCAACACTTTATCGCCCGATAGGAGCGACTGCGAAGTACCATCATACATACTATCGCCCGACACCTCAAATATACGATAAATACCTTTATATTGACGATCGGTAATGATAGGCATCGTTGGCAAGGAATCTATATACTCGGCATCGCCAAAACCTTTTAGATACCCTGCATGTGCATATATAGGCACAACAGGAATTTCCATCATCACTATTGGTTTTTCATCGACTACTCTTGCCTCTTCCTTGAAAAAGGTGGCTACAGGAATACCTAATTTATCTGCAATAAGTTCTAAAGTCTCTATTTTGGTAGAGTTGGAACGAATGATTTTTGCAAAACCCTGCTCCGACATTCCCAATTGCTCGCAAAAGTCCTTTACCTTAACGCCCTTAGATTTAAGCATATACTTTATAATAGATAGGTCGGCCATAGCAAGACAATACTTTTAGTGAGATATTTCGACAAATATACAACAATAAGTTGGTATTGCAAAGGGTTAATCGAAAGAAAAGCGATATTTTCTCAAAAAAAGAGAAAATATCGCTTTTAGATGTGAATTTATTGCGAGTATTAGCAATTGCCGCAGCAGCCACCTTCGCCACAATCGCCAGAGCAGTCGCCGCCACAAGAACAACCACCACCACAGCTGTGATGCATCATAGCGTGTAGTTCTTCGTCAGTAGGCTGAGTAACGCTGATAATACGACCTGTAAAGTAGAGGTCTTCACCGGCGAGAGGGTGATTGAGGTCAACAGTAACAGCCTCGTCTTTAACCTCTACCACTTCGGCATTTAAGCGGTTACCCTCGTTGTCCACAAGGGGAACAATTGCACCGGCAGCAACCTTTTCTGCATCGAATTTGCCATCGATAAAGAATATATTTTTAGGTAGGTCAATTACATCTTCCTCGCTGTAGTCGCCGTATGCGTCTGCCACAGGTATCATAAATTCAAATTTATCTCCTTCGGTTAATCCTGCAAGATGTTCCTCGAATTTTGGGAGCATCATACCCATACCATGAAAGTATTGGAGAGGTTGTTCGGGAGAGGTTTCCTCCATAATTTCCAATTCGCCAGTTTCGTTTTTTACTTTTAGGCAATACTGAAGAATGACTAATTTGTTGTCTGAAATGTTCATAAAAAAGTGTGTTATAGCAAGCTGTGTTTATTTATAAGGCTTGCACGAGTTAATATTATTTTGCTAATTATTTGCGTTTGTCGAGCCAATCGATGCGAGAGCTATTATCGGAGCGCTTTTCGTATTTGAGGTCGCGAAGCATAGCTGCATTCACACCAATTGTAACCAAGAAACTCTTGTACATACCAAATGGCGAAATAGATGCCGAGAGCGACCAACAGTGAAGGTCGCGATATACCGAAAACGATGTCTGCGTAATTTTCCAAGCATTCATATCGACAGAGCCTGAAAAATTTAGCACCCACTTATCTGTTGGCTGAATACTACCGCTGAAAGTGAGGTTGTGGGTAAACTTTAGTTTATAAGCTTTTAGCTTTTCGCTATAAAACTCTTTCGACTGTTTTTCGGTAAATCCAATAGAGTAGTTTATTGTAAAACTCCATGGTATGTTTATTTTTTCGTAACCATCGTTATTGTCAAGTACATCATTGTTCTTGTCCTTATCTTTGTTGCCAGAGAAGATGTCGTCGATTGGTTGACCTGTTATGGGGTCGACATTTTTACCTGCGTTAGGGTCGAGAGGATTGTCCATAGAGGGGTCAACGACATCCTCTTCCTCTTTGTCCTTTTTCGACTTCTTTTTGAAAGTGTTGTTATTGAATGTGTACGAAAAACTGGTACGAGTGCCCTTAAAGTGCATTGCCTGCCCATAGTCCCAACGCAACTGATTGCTACGAACAATATTTCCTTTATCGTTATAGACATAGCGGTATGGGTCGAATTGTCCACTAAGATTGAGCGAGAAACGTTTTGTTATTTTCAGACGCAACGACAACGAAAGGTTATTCCAATTCATAGAGTCGGCAGCAAAATTATAACCCCAGTCTATTTTGAAATTATCGATAAGGCTAACTGTCTTATACGACATACCAGTAGAGTCGGAGCGGTCTTTCACCTTCATTTCTATATTGTTTTGCAGCGAGAAGTTGAGCGATGACGAAGTTCCACGTCCTGGCACACCATACATTCCATTGGAGTATGGCGAGTAGATTACCTCCTCTTCGGATATAACGTTAACATTGTTTTTGTCAACCATGGTACGGGTGTACGAGTCGTAAAACTTAAACAAGTCGCTGCCAAAATCGGGGTGATACGAAAAGCTGATGCTTGGGGTTAAGACGTGACGTATGCGGTCTACCCTATCGCCAAATAATTTACGCAAAGGTGTGTAATATCCATATAATTTTGTCGATAGCGATGCACTCGATGAAAAGTCGTACACTCGATAAAAGCCATAGGTGGTGTCTTGCACCTCTTGCTGAGTTGGGGTATCCCAATCGCGTTTAATACGATTAAAGTACCAACGTTCGGTGTAATTCTGATTTAAGCTGAGGTTGACATACTTAAATAGCGTAAACGATGCAGAGATAGGCAGTTGGTGCTTGACTGCATTTTTCCAATCACGAAGAAACGACGAGTGCAGCAACTCTCTCTCCTTGGTATTGATGCTATTGCTAAGTGTCATAGTGTAGCTAAGACGTATTTTTTCGTACCAACGTTCTTTACCAATGGGCTTTTTACGTTTAAACGGATATACTTGCGACATATTAACATTGAGCGAGGGCAATGTAAGCGATATAGTGGAGTCCTGAGTACGTTGCGACAATGAGCCGTTGACCGATATACTCCATGGACTATCGGGGAAACGCTGCGTGTAGTTTATGGACGAACTGGTAATGTTTTTCGACTGTTCAGAGGGGTCGTAGTAGTTGTTAACATTGCTCTGATTGTAGCCCGAAGTGGTAAAATCGACACTTGCCGAGAACGAGCTATACTGGCTTGCTTTAGGATCTTGGCGATGCTGCCACGACACGCGGAAGTTTTGCGACTTGGTATAGTCCTTAGTATTTTTTTCACCACGCACATCGGTACGATACGAGAGCGACAAATTGCCACTAAACTTATAGCGCAGTGTATATTTGCTATTTAGGCTCAATGCCCATGTGCCTTTTGTATATATCTCACCAAGTATTTCAAGGTCGACATAGTCGTTTATAGCCCAGTAGTAACCGCCATTTTTGAGAAATAAGCCTCTTTCAAACTCCTCTCCAATTTGAGGCACTATTACACCCGATGAATAACGTTTAGTGATAGGAAAAAATCCGAAAGGAACGGCAAGCGGCAACGGCACGTCGGCAAGCACCATATAGGCCGGACCCGCAGCTACATAGCTGCCAGGTTTCATCTTTCCTTTGGTTATTTGCAGATAGAAGTGAGGGTGTTCGTGATTGTCGCAAGTGGTATATTTACCTCCCTTTAGGTAAAAACTCTTGTCCTCCATCATTTTAGTTTCGTTGGCAATTATAAAGCCTTCATCTTGTTGAGTAACAACGCCTTTAACATAACCGCGACGGGAACGGAAATTGTACGACATATATTTAGACTCGTACGACTCGTTGCCCTCGGTAAACACCGGATTACCCACTGGGTTACCAGCAGTATCTACTCCGCCCACGGCATAAATAACCGAACTATCGAGTTTAAAACGTATGTACTCGGCTTTTAAGCCAATAGGCGTAGACTGGTGGTAAGTGACATCGCCCTCGCCATAGAGAAAGCCTGTACCATCGGATAAAAAAACTATTGAATCGCGAGCCTGATATTGTACCTCGGCATCTAACAATGGTGGTTCTTCTTCTTTAACTAAAATGGTATCAGAGGGAATATAATCGGAAACTATAGAGTCGGAAATAAGCGCACCAAGAGAAGTAGTATCTGTCTGCGTAGTATCTAATAAAAAAGCACCTATTTCAAGCGAATCGGTTGGATATAAAGGGTTTGATATAAAGGCGACACCTGTAGTATCGGACGACAATAGGGCTGATTGTGTGGCAGCCGACAATGTGTCGACAGCACAACACACACCAGTACACCACATAAGTAGCGTACAACAAAAGAGGTATCGTAGAGCGAACAACCTATTTATACGTCTAACAATCAATACCTTATCTTATATTTATTGACACAAATATCCATACTATAAAATTCTTACAAAAGTACGAATTTATTGCGACTTTTCCTAACTAATCCAAGCTTTTAAGAGACGACAACATTATAAATCCTAAAATAACAAGTAGAGGTATTGCTTAGTAACGCCTCTACTTGTTAATTATATGGAAAATATATCGTCTTGAAAATTGTTATCTGAATGCATCGACTATTTCGGGGAGGTCGCGGTCTAAGTCGCCTGCTCCAACAGTAACAAGGACTGAGAAGTCCATTTCGCGGAGTGTTGCTATTAGGTTAGCTTTTGTTGTTAAACGACGAATTGGCGATATAACATTGTCGAGTATTAATGCCGACGAAACTCCTTCTATAGGTTCTTCACGAGCTGGATAGAGTTCGACAAGCACCACTTGTTCGGCATACGATAGTGCAGCTGCAAATTCACGATAGAAGTCGCGAGTGCGGGTATAGAGGTGTGGTTGAAATACAAACACCTTCTTTCGGTCGGGGTATAGCGAGTTGACCGAACGAATACTTGCCTCTATCTCTTTAGGATGATGGGCATAGTCGTCGATGATGGTCATTCGAGGAGTGCGGAGTTGGAAATCGAAACGGCGGCGTATGCCCTCAAATGAACGAAGTCCACTATGCATCTCATTGGCAGTTACACCATTAAGGTGAGATATGGCAAGAGCTGCTACTGCGTTTTCAACGTTAATAAGTACCGGAACACCTAGTTCGATATTCTCGACTCGGCAATCGGGGGCAACAAAATCGAAAAAAAGTGAGCCATCGGCTATACGGACATTGTCGGCATAGAAATCGGCTTTTTCAGTAGACGAATAGGTATATACCGCTACACCTTTAGCTACACGAGGCACAAGTTCAATACCTTTTTTAACTATAAGTGTTCCACCCTCTACTATTAATTCTGTGAAATGGGCAAAACTCTCGATATAAGCCTCGTGAGTACCATAAATATCTAAATGGTCTGCATCAGTAGCAGTAACTATAGCCATATATGGCGATAGTTGATGAAACGAGCGGTCAAACTCGTCAGCCTCAATCACCACAAGGTTACTCTTGTCGGAGAGAAGCAAATTTGACGAATAGTTTTTTGCCACTCCACCCAAAAAAGCATTGCAGTCGACATGACTTTGATGCAGTATATGGGCAAGCATAGTTGAGGTGGTAGTTTTGCCATGCGTACCTGCCACACACAAACCACGCTCAATACGAGTAATCTGTCCCAATACTGCTGCACGCTTAGCAAGTTGAAAACCTCCTTGCTGTAAATAACACATTTGCTTATTGTCGGCTGGGATAGCAGGAGTGTAAACCACCATAGTGGTCGCCTTATCTCTATACTCCTGTGGGATAGCCGTCTCGCAATCATCGTAATTAATTACGATACCCTCGGCTTCCAATTCGTGTGTAAGACGAGAAGCTACACGATCGTAGCCAGCCACAGCAAAACCTTTAGCATTAAAATAGCGAGCCAATGCGCTCATACCTATGCCACCAATGCCAAGAAAATAATATTTTGTAAACATCTGTGTTTTAAAATATGTATCGTTAATAGACTTTGTTTTCTCCTATACCTAACCTCTATTTTGCTAAAGCAATTACCTCATTGGCTATATGTAGAGCCGAGTCGTGATATGCCATTTTGAGTATGTTTTTGTGAAGAGATTGCTGTTTGTCCTTATCGGTTAAGAGGCTAAGCAATGTATTAACCAAAGCATTAGGAGCATCAGAATCAGAGATAAAGATAGCAGCATCACGATCGGAGAGAGCACGTGCATTATGTGTTTGATGGTCTTCAGCCACATTTGGCGAAGGAACTAAGATAGATGCTTTGCCAAGCAGACTGAGTTCGGAAATGGAGCTTGCACCGGCACGCGACACCACCACATCGGCAATGGCGTATGCGTAGTCCATACGGCTTACAAAATCGGTAACTGCCACACGCTTGCAAGGATTCTGACTAAAAGCAGTTAGTGCATCGTTGTAATACAACTTTCCTGTTTGCCATATAACCTGTACCCCGGCATCGGCAATGCGGCAAATGCCATCTATCATAGCATTATTAATAGTCCTTGCACCAAGACTTCCGCCCATAACAAGAGCCGTAGGCACACCCTCTTGCAATCCAAAATGAGCAAACGCCTCACTTCGGTTGACCGACTGTAACAGATTTTGACGTACCGGATTGCCTGTAAGAATGATGCGGTCGGCAGGGAAGAAACGTTCCATACCCTCATAAGCCACACATATCTTTCGTGCTTTGGCTGCCAACATTTTGTTGGTAACACCAGCATAACTATTTTGTTCTTGTAGCAATACAGGTATTCCCATATTTTCTGCCACACGAAGTGCAGCGCCACTTGCATAACCGCCAACACCTACTGCCACATCGGGCTTAAACCTACGTATTATCTTACGAGCACGGCACATAGAGAGTAGTAAATTATACAACACTTTTATATTGCGCAACAGATGCGTACGATCAAAACCCTCAACCTTTAGCCCCTCAATTCTGTATCCTGCAGCAGGTACACGTTCCATTTCCATACGTCCCTTTGCTCCGATAAAGAGTATTTCACAATCGGGTTGCAATTGGCGTAGGGCATTGGCAATACTCAGGGCTGGAAATATGTGTCCACCAGTACCGCCTCCACTTATAAGATATTTAGACATAGGATTTTATATTTTATTTATGCTTAGTTTTCGGTAATTATTATTTCGTCCTCTTCACCTGAAATAGGGTTAGCCTGCGATGGTGTTGCAACCTCAATCACAACTTCGTCATCATCGGGTGTAGATGCAGGACGAGAGTCTGATGTTGTGGTTTCTAAGATCAGAGTATCGTCTTGCGATTGTGGCTTTATGGCGGCAGACTCAGCAGCGACTGCGTTTTCAACAGATGTCTCATTTTCGGTATAAATAGAACGTGTAATACTTATTATAATGCCAAAGTATATACAATTTACTATCATTGATGTACCGCCACGACTAACTAACGGCAACGGCTGTCCTGTTACCGGTATCAAGTGAACTGAAACAGCAATATGAATAAGAGCCTGAAAAACAATAAGTAACGATACGCCTATAACAACAATGGCGCAAAACAATGAATTTGCAGTTTTTGCCACTTTATATGCTCGATAAAGCAGTATAAGATAGAGAGCAATAACTATAAGTCCTACAAAAAAACCGCCTTCTTCTATGATTATAGCAAATATATAGTCGCTAAACGCCTCAGGCAAATAGTCGCGCTGAACGCTACTTCCTGGCATGTGTGGCAGAAAACCACCACGAGCAACAGCAATCTGGGCATGCGAGGCTTGATAGTTTTTATCGGTAATTACATACTTGTTTTGCTGCTCACTATCGGCATCCGATGGACTTACGAAATTGTTTATACGAGCCACCCACGTATAAGCACGGTCAAAGAGTTTTACTACTTTATTGTCGTTTTCGCGATAAACGCTTTCGGGAATAATGGCTGCTACCGATAATATTATAGTTAAACCAACAAGTACTATACTTAACGATGCTACTAACCTTTTCCACGAAACTTCGCCTATAAACATCATACATAGCACAGTGCCAAAAAGCAAAGCTGCCGTAGATAAGTTTTCCAAAAAAATAAGTAAACAGGTAAGTATAACACCACCAAGCACCCACCAAAAATATCGTGCCTGATACTCTATGTCTTGCATTCGTTCAATCTGATCGGCTACCACTAAGACGAGTGATATTTTAGCAAATTCGGACGGCTGAAACTGAAAGCCGGCGATGTTGAGGAAACGCGCCGAGCCTGCCTGTTCTACGCCAAAGGCTAATGTGTAGACCAATAGTGCAATAGAAAAAGCCCAAAAAATATAGCCACCCAAACGCATCCACTTGAAATCGACCAATTGAATGAGTAGGATAAGCACAAAACCCGCTGCCATAAACGACACATGGCGCATAATAGGGGCATGGATAGAGCCGCTGCGAGATACCAACGAACTCGAAGCACTAAACATTTCTATGATAGATATTATACAGAGAGCTATAAAAACTATCCACACATACCTATCGCCCTTAAATACACGCTGAAGGAAATTGTTCATTTATTGCAGAAAATTCTAAAAACTATTATAACTGACTATTCTTTTGCAGCCAACCACGCATTGCGAAGTTGGCAGTAATAGTCGGCAGTGGTTTGCTCGTTGCGGCTATTGAATATTATATACTGTCCGTTGCAGCGCATAACAATAGCCTCCGTGTTGCGCTGATGGATAAAGAGTTTACATTTGCCCCAATCGTCAAAGCGGAAGTTACCTTTCAATGCACTTTGTGTGGCATAACCATTAGTTCGTACACGGATGGCAGGCATCTGGTTGGTGAGATACAAGGTATCAACATCGGTAGAGCTGAACGTATTCGACAAATTAGGATAACAACGAGCTAACAATCCTAAAACGATAAATAACAATCCGAGTATTAGTGTAATGGTGAACATAGGTTGAAATAATTAATTATCCGTCTATACGATAAATCAATGTTTTAGCGCACGGACAGCCTCTTTGAAGAGGTCGCCACGATTTTCGTAGTTTTTGAAGAGGTCGAAGCTGGCACAGCATGGCGAGAGTAGCACAGTGTCGCCAGAGTGGGCTGCCGAATGGGCAGCATCAATAGCCGAGGTAAGGCTGTTAGTGTCGAAAATCTGACAAGAAGTATTAGCACGAAAAAAGTCGTTTAGCTTTTTATTGTCAACTCCCATAAAGACAAGAGTATGCACCTTTTCACGGACGAGGCCGAGTATTTCGTTATAGTCGTTACCCTTGTCTGTGCCACCTAGGATAAGTACTACTGGGGTTTTCATACTCTGTAGAGCATACCAACATGAGTTAACATTGGTAGCTTTTGAGTCGTTGACATAGCGTACTCCACCTATATTTTCTACAAATTCTAAGCGGTGTTCCACTCCTTGAAAAGCAGCAAGACTACGGCGAATATCTTCAGCATCAACGCCTGCCTCTTGTGCAGCAATGGCAGCAGCCATAGAGTTTAGCAAATTATGAGTGCCTTTAATATATATGTTGTCTACCGGAATAGAGAATGTGCTTTCAGAACCTACACATAACTCATCGTCTTCTATCCAAGCCAACGACTCGGCCGAGCGATCAACAGCAAAAGGCAATTTTGTAGCTGCAATGCCACGTTTACCTACTTCGGCACGAAGTACAGGGTCTTCTGCCCAATATACAAATCGTTGTTCTGCGCCCATATTCTGAAGAATGCGGAATTTTGAGTCGATATAGTTTTGAAATTTATAATCGTAACGATCTAAATGGTCTGGAGTGATGTTTAGCAATATAGCTATATCGGCACGGAAACGATACATACCATCGAGTTGAAAACTCGAAAGTTCAATAACATAGTAGTCGTAATCAGCCTCAGCCACCTGCCACGCAAAACTCCTACCTACATTGCCTGCCAAACCAACATTATAATTAGCTTGCGAAAGAATGAAATATGTGAGCATAGTAGTAGTGGTTTTGCCATTACTGCCCGATATACAAATAGTTTTAGCATTGGTATAGCGACCTGCAAACTCTATCTCGCTCACAATTGGAGTGCCTTTTGCACGAAGAGCCTTTATGATAGGGGCTTTTTCGGGTATACCCGGACTTTTCACCACCTCGTCGGCACACATTATCTTTTCTTCGGTATGGTGTCCCGACTCGTATGCAATGCCACGTTTGTCAAGTTCTGCCTTATATCGTGGTTTTATCTCTGCCATATCCGACACAAAAACATCGAACCCTTTTTTTTGCGCCAATATTGCGCTACCGACGCCACTTTCACCTGCGCCAAGAACTACTATTTTCATCGTTATATAGTTTTTATTCAATAAGTTGCTTATTTACACTCCCCTCACACCATTCAACAATACAAAGGTAACAAATAGCGTGTAAACGACAAAACAAAACTCTCAATTTATTTTCCGCATACTCTCAACCCAAGCAAGTGCAAAATTATTCAATGCTTTTGAAGAAGACTTCAACAGGTTTTGACAAGTGAGGAATTATTTGTACCTTTGCCTAATATTTTGGCGGACAATGCGCCCAATATAGTGGTTTTATAAATAAAGATATAGCACCACACTAACATATAATAAATATCATAGCGTTATGGAAAAACTAAAACAACTCTACAGCCAATACAACTTCGATTTTACCGACGAGAGCGTAAAAACTGAAGTAGAAAAAATACTAAAAGATAACTTCGACAAATACAACAACCAGGTCACCTACCGCCAGTGCCTAAATCTAATCGACCTTACATCGCTAAACAGCACCGATACCGACGACAAAATAGGCTCAATGATGGAGCGTGTAAACGAGTTCCCTGACCACTACCCTTCGCTCCACAACGTGGCTGCCGTATGTATATACCCTGCTCTTGTGCCAACTGCCAAAGCTACACTCGAAGCCGAGGGTGTGAAGATAGCAGCCGTATCGGCTTGTTTTCCATCATCGCAAACCTTTATCGAAGCCAAAGTAGCCGAAGTAGCTTTGACCGCCGCTGCCGGAGCTGACGAGATAGATGTGGTAATGTCAATAGGCAAATTCTTTAGCGGTTTCCACACCGAGGTGATGGACGAGCTGCACGAGATAAAAGATGCTTGCCACGGTGCACACCTAAAAGTGATATTAGAGAGTGGGTCGCTACGCTCAATGGCTGAAATAAAACAAGCATCGCTAATAGCCATAGCCGCAGGAGCTAACTTTATAAAGACCTCGACAGGCAAATTTGGACCATCGGCATCGCTCGATGCAGCCTACGTTATGTGTCAAACTATTAAAGAGTATTACGAAAAAACAGGCGAGCGCATAGGCTTTAAACCAGCCGGAGGCATAAGCACTACCGAAGAGGCAGTACAGTACTACACCATAGTGCGCACCATATTAGGCGAGGAGTGGATAACAAACGACCTCTTCCGTTTTGGAGCAAGCCGCCTTGCCAACAACCTGCTTAGCAGCATAACAGGCAAAGAGGAGAAATATTTTTAGGAAAGTTCTATAAATTAAGGATAGAACCAACTGCAAATTTTTAATGGTTGCAGTCCCCAATATTTTATAAAACTTTTAGTTAGTAACACATCGCCTCCACTACACTCTATGAATAAAAACAAAATAGGATTTCCGCTTTATGGCATAGGCTACATAGTTATAATAATCTCAACGCTGCTATTTATTTTTAACGATTGGAGTTGGGTGTGCTATATATTTGCAGCAGGAGCAATATGTACCATTATAGGACGCTATATGACTCTACCCCGAGCTACCGACTTCCGTATCCGTAGGCTCAATGGTATGCTAATGATAAGTGCCGTTTTGATACTTGCCACAGCCTACCTAATGTACTTGGGTAAAAATGCGTGGGCTATAACCCTCACAATAGCAGCCTTTATAGACATATACACAACATTTCGTTACCCAGAGAAAAAATAATTTCAAAAAAATTTTTTTTAATAGTTACACAGTACAAAAATTAATTACTAATTTTGCATTACAAATTGAGAATGGTTAGGCAATAACAAATTTTGTTAAATCACAAATAAAACTTATTTTTGTTAAATCGCAAATAAAACTTATTTTTTATTATGAAAAAAATTCTTCTAACATTAGTATTGGCAGTTAGCGCCATTGCATTTGTAAATGCACAGCCACGCGCTATCGGTGGACGTCTTGGTTATGGAATTGACTTTTCGTACCAGCACACAGTAGGTGCTAATCGCATCAACTTAGAGATCGACGCTCCAATGTTTCACGGCATAGGTGCAGCATGTACATACGATTGGATGTTCCCAATCACTTCATGGCAAGAGAGAGGTTCATGGAATTGGTTTGCCGGTGTAGGAGCTGGTCTTGGATTCCACTTCGGCTATGGCAACGGCTACAATGCAATGAGCGTTGGTGTAGCAGGACGTATAGGTGTTGAGTACAACTTCTGGTTTCCAATGCAGTTATCACTCGACTGGAGACCAATAGTAGGTCCAAGCTTTGGTTTTGGACACGATGCACACACAGGCTTCCACTATGGCGGTCTTTACGATGGCATAGCTCTCGGTATCCGCTACTTATTCTAAAAAAGAAACGCACAAGCGCAATAGACGATATTCCGAAAAACAAGAATATCTCACCCACAAAATACAAAGGCAGTATCCACAGACCGCACACAAGGTCAGATACTGCCTTTGCTGTATCAAATAATGATTTAAAGATAGATAGTTTATCGATTTTATTGACTATCTTTGCACACGCACAACGATTTATCGTGGTCTCATATCCTGAATACTTCGTGCCATAAAAGAGTACAACGATATTGAGGTTGTTATTCTGATAAAGGTTGTCAATATTGCAGTAATGATTATGTGGCAGAGTTGAAAAAGCATAAGGTTTTAATAAGTATGACACAAAGTGGAGACCCTCTGGAAAATGCAATAGCTGAACGTGTTAATGGTATTTTGAAAGTAGAATGGCTATACAAAATGTCTATTCCAACAATGGAGAATTGTATAAGTATTCTATCTAAGATAATACCACTGTATAATACCGAAAAGCCTCATAGAAGTCTTGGTATGCAAACCTCAGAAATAACTCATAATCAATATGGTATACAGCATAAATATTAGAGAAACCCTTGGAACAAACCAAAATTATTGTAATAGGTTTTCTTAGCCATTTAGCACTGCCTAAAATAATGAAAGCGAGAATCTTTCGTATGAAAATTCTCGCCTAACAACACTGTTTTAGTGTAGCGCAGAAACCTATTGCTGACAAGTTGCTCCTCAGCAGAGCTTGTTTCCTCTTTGATTTCTGCTACAAAGATACAAATATTTTTTGTTCAGGAATTACTCTTAGGTAAAACATTATCTTTGTAATCAAAAATAGTTTTGTAAAGCAATTTAGAGCAATATCAATAAGGTGTAAAGTATTTTTGCTTATCAATTGCACAATTGTAAAGCAATTAAATTGACCCAAAAAGGTTGTAAATTAGTTAATCGCCTCAAAATCTGTCAACACTTTTTAGGGAAAGACAACCGCACATATAGCATAAACACCAAATTAAATTTTTGATAATAAACACACTATAAAAATACAAATTATGTCTGTTATAGATGAAATACCATTGCCAACGATAACCTTTCTCCTTGATAGGTTAAAATTAGGAATATATCAATGTATACTTTTAATAGATTTCAATGAAAACAAAGTTCTCTACGTATCGCAAGGGATGGGCAATCTATTCGGCATAACTCGCGAAAAATTACTACGACTATCAGTGAATGAATTTTATTCACAATTTTACAATATAAGCGAAATGTCAGAACTAAACATGATACGCTCCTCCATAAGAGAAATTATATCTAAAAATGCTATCAAGAATTTTACTCTTTCATTCAATATTAATATCAAATCTAATAACAGCAATATTCATTTAGTCAATCACCAACTAACTCCATTAGACATTTGCGAAAATGGAAAAATGAAACAAGCTTTTGTCATTCTATCGCTACCGACAACAGATAAAGCATTAACAGACATCAAAGTAACTGACAATAACAAAAATGAAACGTATTATTACGAAAATAATATTTTTTGGAAAAAGAAACAAAAACAATGTTACTCAGAAAGAGAATTACAAATATTAGAGCTATTAGTTGTTGGCAAAAAAAGATACCAAATAGCTGATGCTCTAAATGTTTCAGACGAAACAATCAAGACTTACAATGCTAAGCTCCTAAAGCGCATTGGAACGAAAAATATGATTGCAACAATTGCAAATGCCATTCACGAACAACTATTTTAATAAAACAATTGAATTTTCACCCTTTTGGGTGATTGTATGTTAAAAAATAAATGTATAACTTTGCCAAATAAACGGTATATCGTATAATTTTGAAGATTACTTATATTTTTTTCTTAGTTCGACTTTATTCTTCGTTTAAGTATTAACTTAATAATTTTTTCGACTATGAAAAAAAATATTATCCTTTTGATTGCCCTACTACCATTTGCGTTATTTGGGCAAAATGTGGCTGGAGATGCTATTTGCTTATCTGAAAGTGAATACTTATCTTATCCGGCAGTGAATTTTCAGATGTTACAGCAAGCTTCGGGTCGCACATTTGCCCCAATGGCTCAGTTTAGTGGCTCAGTTATGTTGTTAACACCTACCCCTGGAGACCAAGGTTCTCAAGGTTCTTGTACTGCGTGGGCAACTGCATACGCAGCGTTAGGAACGCTTGCATATGACAAGTTTGACCAAAATATGACACTTGCAAAGAGAAGTCCTGCCTTTGTTTTTAACTCTATAGTCAACGATGACGGGGAGTATCGTGATAAGTACACAGCAGATGCTGTAAGGTTTATCTCAGAACAAGGAACTTGCAGTTGGAATAGTATGGTTTACGATCAGTACGACCAAGCCACATTACCAACAAACGATAACAAGTTTGAAGCTGGTATAAATAGAGCATTAAACTATGGTGCTATTCATGACGTTAAGGACGTTATGAAATATAAAGAGGCTATATATCTTGGATACCCAGTTGTCGTTAACCTATATGTAACCAATGACTTCCGCTCAATGTGGAGTGGCGACGGTGTCTGGAGAAAAACTGATTTTACTTTTAGGGGAAATGGTCATGCAGTTTGTGTTGTGGGCTATGACGATTCAAAAAAGATGTTTAAGGTGATGAACTCATGGGGTACAACAGGTGGCGATAAAGGTTACTTTTGGGTAACATACGATTTAGTATCGCAAGGCTGTTTTAGAGAGGCATACGTTATATCAGATATTTGTGAAGACGTAAATCCAACAATATCAGGAAATGAAAAAATATGCGACTCTCAACTCTATAGCGTTGTGGATTTACCAACTGGTGCAAAAGTAAGTTGGAGCTCGACTGCTAACTTTATGTTCAAACGACCATTTTGTATAGATGTTATTGATTCAGTATCCGCTTTGTTTACTCGCGCTATGGTTCAAATTAACCCACGATTACCAAATACTCTTTTTGTTGGCTCGGCTAATGTAGATGCCTCAATCACTTTGTCTAATGGAGTTTGCAAAACTTTTAACAAAAAGGTATTAGCCGAAACTCCAGAAAAACCTATCATTTTTAGTGAATTTGCTCTTCCATTTGTAAATGTTTCAAAGACATTAATGACATCAAATTATACAAATAATCAGACTTCTGATCCATCAAAGCTGTTATGGACTGTGATTATGCCAAATGGATTAACCCTTAATTTGGGTCATGGTAATAAAGTTCAATTCACTCCAGCGTATTCTGGCAATTATACCTCAATAGTAGAAAATATTGATGGTTGTGGAATAAATAAGGCTGATACATTAGTTTTTTATGCGGCACCAAATATCTCAATAGTACCATGCAACCCCGCTACATCAGTTATGAACTTTGTAGTAACTGAAGATTATGGTGATGAGATAGAGTCCGAAATCCCAAAGTATAGCATTTCAAATACATCTACTAAAGGTTATTACGAAGGTGAATATCGTATAGAGTTAGTCAATGAACAGTTTGGTTATACTTATGCTTACGATTTTGAAACCAACAATAGCCATTCTCAAATAAATATCTCCAACTTGATTCGTGGAACGTACATAGTGCGTTTAATCATTGACGAAGTATTAGCAGATACAGAAAAAATAATAGTTCAATAACAGAAAAATCAACCATATAATACCCAGAATATTATGAAAAAGTTCTCATATCTGATATGTACGCTAATGGCGTTAGTATCAATCGCACTCGTAGGTTGCGAAAAGAAAGAAAACCAAGATGAAACAGTTGCCCCACTAAAACTCTCTGCTGCCGAAAAGCAAGCACGTGATGTAACAAACGACTACTCATTCTCGTTCCTTAAAGCGGTGTATGCCGATAATGTCGAAAAGCAAGGGGACAAAAACTGCGTTGTATCTCCGCTTAGTGCCGCAATGGTGCTTGCAATGCTCGAAAATGGAGCCAATGGCGACACTCGCACACAAATACTCGAAACTCTTGGGTTCAAAGCCAATCAAGAAAACGACATGAACAACTTCTATCATCGCATGATGGTGGAACTCCCAACTCGTACTTCGTATGCCGAGGTAATAATTAGCAATTCGGTTTGGGCAAAAAATGGTTTAGAAGTGAAAGAAGAATACAAAAATGCCTTAAATAAACATTTTATGGCATCGACAAAAAATTATGATTTTACAGACCCTAAGACTGCTGACATCATTAACAGTTGGTGTGCCAACAACACTAAAAACCATATCACAAAAATTGTAGAAGCAGATGAAATTATTGATGCGTCTATGGTATTAATTAATGCTCTATACTTCAAAAACGATTGGGCAGCACAATTCGATGCCGAGAAAACAAAAGATGGAGTATTCTATGCAGAGGACAAAGAGTATAATATGGACTTTATGCATCGTGAAGGAACATATCGTACAATGAAGAATGGCACATACTTGATGCTCGAAATGGACTACAAAGGTGGAGCATATTGTATGGACTTCATACTGCCTAATGGTAGTAACAAGGTGGCTGATGTGGTGGAATCATTAGATGCTACTGCATTCGAAAACGTATTAGAACAATTGGCATCTACCAATATTGATGTTGCTATTCCACGACTAAAAATATCATCGAACTACATTCTCAACGATGCTTTAATAGCAATTGGCATACAAAATGCTTTTGATATAGAAAAAGCTGACTTCTCTAAAATTTCGACAGACCCATTATTTGTATCGCTTGTTAAGCAAAAAACTTTTATCGAACTAAACGAAAAAGGCGCAGAAGCTGCTGCTGTTACTGGCGGTATGACTACTGGAGCTACAGCACCCGGAGCAGAGACTTTCTATGTAGACCGCCCCTTTGTACTTATTCTCCGTGAGCGCCAAAGCAATATAATTTTGTTTGCTGGTGTTATCGTTCTCCCCGAATAATAGCAAGCGTCTATAAAAAGTTGTAACGAACTATTGGTCATGTCAAAAAAAAGCAGTATCTTTGCACCCACATTCGCACAGAGGTAAAATACATGAAATAAGAAGTACTACTATCAGTGTTTGATAGCACCCTCACCTCCCCGTCTTACTAATTATAAATATCGCAAAAGCATGTACGCAATTGTAGAAATCCTCGGACAACAGTTCAAGGTAGAAGCAGGTCGCAAAATATTTGTGCACCGTATGGCAAGCGCAGAGCGCGGCTCTCAAGTAGAGTTTGAAAAAGTAATGCTCGTAGACAACGAGGGCAACGTAACAGTTGGTGCTCCAGTTGTAGAGGGCGCAAAAGTGGTAGCAGAGGTAGTATCGCACGTTCGTGGCGAGAAAGTTCTTGTATTCCACAAAAAACGTCGTAAAGGTTATCGTAAATTGAACGGTCACCGTCAGGACTTTACAGAATTAATGATTAAAGAAATCAAGGCGTAAACCATTAAAAAACAGTATTAACACATGGCACACAAGAAAGGCGTCGGTAGTTCGAAGAACGGACGTGAGTCAGAAAGCAAACGACTCGGAGTAAAAGTATTTGGTGGTCAATTCGCAAAAGCAGGCAACATCATAGTTCGTCAACGTGGCACTGTTCACAACCCAGGCGAAAATGTAGGTATCGGCAAAGACCACACTCTATTTGCATTGATTGATGGCGTTGTAGCTTTCCGCAAACGCCGCAACAACAAATCATACGTATCAGTAGTTCCAGCAGAGAACAACTAATTTCTCTACCATATAAAGGGAACGAACCGATACAAGTTCACTCACCAAACGAGCCGAACAACACAAGGAATTGTAGTTGCTCGGCTTTTTTATGGCTGCAAGTTTCATTGTACAAGTCGTTCGATTAATTGCAACATCAAAGAAACAACAAGCACTGCTTTCTATAACTAGAAATCAGTGCTTGTTGTTTCTTTGTGTTATGAGAAATTCTAAAAATTAGGGCGTATTTGTCAAAAATTAATGACAGCACAACAACCGCCAATTTTGGAATCAACTTGTCTTTATTTAGTGCTTGTCTTTATAATACTCCATAATTTGGGTTTCGATTTCAGTAGCCAATTCTGGATTGTCTGCAATCATACGTTTAGCAGCATCGCGCCCTTGACCGAGTTTAGAATCGTTATAGCTAAACCATGCGCCAGCTTTTTTAACAATGCCAGCTTCAACGCCTAAGTCGATAATTTCGCCCGAACGTGATATGCCTTCGCCAAACATAATGTCGAACTCGGCTTTGCGGAAAGGTGGTGCCACCTTATTTTTAACCACCTTAACACGCGTTTGGTTACCAAGCGAAGTGTCGCCATCTTTGATGGTAGTTACACGACGAATGTCGAGACGCACAGAGGCGTAATATTTAAGCGCATTACCACCAGTAGTTGTTTCGGGGTTGCCAAACATTACGCCAATCTTTTCACGCAATTGGTTGATAAATATACATGTAGTATTAGTTTTGTTAATACTGGCAGTAAGTTTACGAAGAGCTTGGCTCATTAAACGTGCTTGAAGACCCACTTTGTTATCGCCCATATCGCCCTCAAGCTCCGACTTAGGGGTAAGTGCTGCAACAGAGTCGATAACTATAATATCAATAGCCGAAGAGCGAATAAGTTGGTCGGCAACTTCGAGAGCCTGCTCACCACTATCGGGCTGAGAAATAAGCAGATTATCTACATCAACACCAAGTTTTTCGGCATAAAAGCGATCGAAAGCATGCTCAGCATCGATAATAGCGGCAATACCACCGGCACGTTGAGCTTCGGCAATAGCGTGAATGGCAAGAGTAGTTTTACCACTCGACTCCGGACCATATATTTCTATAACACGACCACGAGGGTAACCGCCCACACCGAGAGCCAAATTAAGACCTATAGAGCCAGAAGAAATAACGCTCACGTCCTCCACCTTATCATCGCCAAGACGCATAATAGTGCCACGGCCTTGGTCTTTTTCTATCTTTTCCATAGCCAACTGAAGAGCTTTTAACTTCTCGGCAGAAGGCATTTTCTTTTCATTTTCTTCGCTCATACGTAACGAAAGATATATTTTACAAGTTAATAATACAAAATTCTGACTATCACAACTTGACGCTCAGAATTTGACACTACGCAAAGATAGCGAAAGGTGCGAGAAGAGTCAAACTTGTTTGAACTATTCCGAGCCGCATCCTATCTTAGACGAAGTACAAAGGTACAGAAATAATCCTACCTACACAATAGAAACAGAAATAATATTACAACTATTTTTCCAAAAACAAGAAATAGCCTAATTTAGAAGGTTAACAAATTGAATAGTAATACTGTTATTGTACCTACCTATTTTTTCTTAAAAAGAGACATTTGATGTGACTATAGTCAACAAGCAAGTGCAAAATTGAGGTATAAAAAAGCCTCCAAGAGGGAAGCCAAGCGGCAAGGGGCATCCGTACGCCCCTTTGAGCGACAACAACAAAAGCCAAAATCAACAGGCAATACAAAAAAATAAAAAAGGGAGACCGAAATCTCCCAAAGATTAACTATCTTTGTATTGATTATGTACAAACAGCTAACCCGAGGAGAGCAAAGATACGCAATTTATCTGGGATTAAAAGAAAAAAGACATT
>X285_Short_beaked_Echidna__coassemble_384_pt1 | contig 60026 bp, 45 predicted proteins | sample X285_Short_beaked_Echidna__metabat2_high_PE_005 | metagenome-assembled genome bin X285_Short_beaked_Echidna
CCACGACAGCTATCTGATATAGAGGTAGCCGATGTGCCACAGCCAGAAGGCTTTGCCAACCTTGCCGAATTTTGGGCAGCTTCTGCCGAAGGGACTGCCGAAGGTGTTGTAGCATCTGAATTTGTTGTTACATTTGTATCGCGTACCTATGTCTTCATAGAAGACGAAAGTATGGGTATGGTTGTTGATCCATCGTTCTTTATGGCAGCTCGCATATCGCCAGTTGTTGGCGATCGTTTCCAAGGTGCAACCATTTCGGCTAATGAGTGGGGCGAAATGTTGTTAACCGATGTTGGTACTACCTCTAATGCGACTCCTGATCCGTTGGTAGTTACTCTTTCGCAACTTGCCTTAGCAGCCAATCCTGAGCAGTATCTAAATCGTCTACTCCGTGTAGAGGGTGTAACATTTAATCAAACTGGCAATTTTACTTCTGGTACTCGCTATTCGGTATCGTTGGACAGCACAACAGCTAATGTTGCATTCTTCCCAGCTAATGATATATATGGTACAGCCGTACCAGCCACGCCAGTAACCCTTACCGGTATCTATTATGCCGAGAGAGGTATAGCCATATATCCACGCGAGTTGGCAGACATTGTAGCAAGCGAAGTTATTGACCCGGATCCTGACCCCGAATACACCGAGTTGTTGCTCAATGCAGGTTTTGAAATATCGGAGGAAGTTAATTTCTTGGGTACTATCAAGACCGAGTTTGAAGACTGGACTATTTCGGTTGCTCCCGACAAGGTTACAGCCGAAAAGACTGATAAGGTAGAGGGCATGCAGTCGCTCAAAATCAATGCTCCTACACAGGCTGCCAATTCTATATCGCAAGAGGTGTTCGATATCTTTAATCTGCCTACCGAAAATGCAACATATCAGATGCGTGTGAAGTACAAAGTGCTTCAAGGAGTAGCGGGTGGCGATGTTAAAATAGAGTCGTTCTGGACACATCGTGCCGACGGTCGGCTTGACCACGATAACGAAGTACTTGTAACCGACTTTATGACCTCTGACGATTGGAACGAAGTTAACATCACTACCACTTGTCCGGTGGGAGCAAACCACTTTACTTTCCAAGTATTGGTGGCAACTGGTGCTGTGGTGCTATTCGACGATTTCAGTTTCCACCGCTTGGTATCGACTGCCCCCGAAGTTAATGTCAAATACACCACCACTCACGTTACTGCCGATATTAATACCGATGTTACCTATCCTGCAATAGTAGTGGAGCAGCACAACCTTACACTGCCTATTACTGTGGAAATAACAGGAGCTAACGCCGAGTTCTTTACTTCGTCTGTCGAAACTATTGCAGCTGCCGATGGCGAATCGCAAATTATCATTACCTACCACCCAACCGAAGTAGGTACTCACAAGGCGCTTGTCAATATAGAACCGGGCGACAAAGGACCAAGCATGTCATCTCTATATCAGTCGGTATCACTAACCGCTGTTTGTACCGACCCGGCCCAAGCTCCAACAATTACTCTTACTCCTGATACATTAGAAGCTTTTAGTGCTGCAGTAGGCAGTACGCAGGTACAGACTCTTGTTTTATCAAGCACATCGTGCATTCAGCCTATCAATGCAGTGATGACACATTTCGAAGGCGAGGGCTTTGTTGTCAATGGTTCCCTATTCCCTCAAAATATGGATGCCAACATTGAAATTACATTCAGTCCACTTTTCGAGGGCGAGTATTATTCACAAGTTACATTCTCTACCGAGGGTGCCGAAGATGTAGTTCTTACCCTAAAAGGTATAGCCAAAGCAGGTGAGGTTGAACCGGAAGATTGGTCGAGAGTGTTCAATTTCGATTGGGATAATCCGCAACCATTCCTTAACGAAACATTCGAGGACGTAGTAGCAACATCGAATAAGACACTTCATATCGAAAAATGGCAAAACGTAGTCATTGCCGGCAACCGTCCATGGTGGGGCTTTATCCATACCGAGAGTCCCGAAAGTTCTATTCCTCTTGAACGTACAGCTAAGGCTACATCATACAGCTACCAAATGCCGAGCGATGGTTCTCGCGCTGAAATGTGGATGGTTACTCCTATGCTCGATTTCAAAAATGCCGAAAGCCGTATATTTACATTCCGTGTAATGGGCGACTTTATGTTCGAGGGGCACGATACTAAACTGTCTGTATATCTTATCGACTCTGTAGCTGGCGAATTACGCCCATTCTTTGGCGAAATAGAAGGACTTAACATTCCTACCCTACCTGACCAGAATGGCGAATGGAATGAACTTCACGTTAATCTCGAAGGACAAGATATTACAGATGCATTCTGTATAGGTTTCAAATACGATGGTATAATAGGCGAAGAAAACGCAGTGGTTTACTATATTGATGATGTATCGTGGGGACGTACCGATTTGGCAGCCATCACTACCGACTCTACCGAGGTTCGTATGGTAGCTACTCAATCGAAAGTGGCAAAAACTACCATTGAAGTAACTACTTCAAATCTCGCAGAGCCTGTTACTATAACTTGTGGTGGAGCTAACCCATCTAATTTTGAAGTTGTATCATTGGCAAACAATAATAATGTAGTACCTGCCGAGGGAGGTGCCTTCGAACTTCGTTTCCAGAGCGACAACTTAGGAGTACACGAAGCTTACCTCAAACTCTCATCTCGTGGTGCAGCCGATGTTTATATTCCTCTGTCGGTACTCTGCAATGTTAACTCTTCTACCGATGACATTGCCTCTGATGCTGTTCTTTGTTGGACAAAAGGTGGTGAAGTCAATGTAGTTGCAGAAGGCTTAGTCGCAGTTGAGGTGTACGACATTTCAGGACGAGTAGTTGCCACCCTCTCTGCCACCTCCGATACTATGAACTTCCGTTTGCCAGTACCTGGAGTATATGTAGTAAAGGCTACTACCCAATCAGGTGTCGCTGTCCGCAAAGTAACTATTTAGTGTAGTAACAGCCATATAGTGTTTATGGCGATTTCATAATTCTATTTTTGAGTAGGAGTAAAACGTTGTTTGCGTTTAACTCCTACTCTTCTTTTGCGGACTTAGAACTGCTTATTTCACATCCAAAATAGACGTTTTAAGAAAAATGACAAATTATTAGAGTGGAATATAAGCCTTAAATCATAGATTTTACAGCAAATTTTGTCGAAATTTTCTGTTTTTTGAAATTATAAATAATAATTAATGTGCTGATATATAGTTGATTGAATGTATAAGTCAAAGAATTGTCTCAAAATATTTGGTTTATACGATAAAAAGCAGTACTTTTGCAGTACAAATAATCGCGGAGTGGAGCAGTGGTAGCTCGTCGGGCTCATAACCCGAAGGTCATAGGTTCGAGTCCTGTCTCCGCCACTAATCGTAAAAGCGAGAATTGCTCTGTACAGCAGTTCTCGCTTTTTTTCAGTAATACACAATATGGTGGTTCTAAAAATTAGTGATAGTACCTATCATAAGTTTTTGTCCGACAAATATATATTAAAAATATGCGTAAACTCAAAACTGAAGAAATAACACGCATCACAACAGACGAGTTTCACGAGGCAGAAAAAATTCCCCTCGTGGTTGTTCTAGACAATATACGTTCACTACTAAACCTTGGCTCGGTATTCCGCACCTGCGATGCCTATCGTGTTGAGGAGCTTATACTATGTGGTATAACAGCCACGCCACCTAACAACGAAATACATAAGTCGGCTCTTGGTGCGGAATATAGTGTGCGATGGTCGTACTGCGAGGAGACACTCGATGCAGTGGCACGTCTCCACAACGATGGTTACATTGTGGCATCGGTTGAACAAGCCACCGACTCGGTAATGCTCAACACCTTTCAAATAGATAAAGGTAAAAAGTATGCCGTCATTCTTGGTAACGAAGTTAAAGGGGTGCAGCAGAGTGTGATAGACGCCTCGGATCTGTGCCTCGAACTACCGCAATTTGGTACTAAACACTCGCTTAATGTTAGTGTTACAGCAGGTATAGTTATATGGGAAATGGCAAAAAATATGATACTATAAGTCGCCTCTAAATAGCCTATAATGAAATGTATGGTGTTTTTTAGAACCAATCTAAAAAATATTTGTGCAAACTAAAAAAAAATATTACCTTTGCAATCGCTTAGTATATACGTACTAAACCAATAAATAATCAGATAAATAATAATACAATATCTACGATATGTCAAACAAGAAAAACCAAGAACAAGACGAGCTACAGTCGGTAGATGAGGCTCTTAGCAAAAGCGAAAGATTTATTGAAAACAATCGCAAACAACTTCTTATAATTTTTAGCGCAATCATAGTAATAGTGGTTGGCATAGTATGCTACAACAGCTATTATGTGGCTCCTCGCAACGTTAAAGCAGCCGACAGACTTGCTACTTGTGTTCGTTATTTCGAGCAAGACTCTTTTGCATTGGCTCTTAATGGCGATGGTATTAACGAAGGTCTTGTAGATATTATAGACGACTACGGCGTTACTGAAACTGCTGATCTTGCAGCTTTCTATGCTGGTATTTGCAGCTATAATTTGGGCGATTATGCTCAGGCTGTGAAATACCTAAAACGTTTCGACAGCAGCACTGTTAACCTTGAACCTGCAAAGATAACCCTTATTGGCGACTGCTATGTTTCTATGGAGAAGTACGCTGATGCAGCAAAGTATTTCGAGAAAGCTGGTGCAATCGAAAACAATCTTACAGCTCCACGTGCACTTAACAAAGCTGGTATCTGCTATGAAGAGATGGGCAACTACACGGCAGCTATCCGTTGCTACACCACAATTAAAGAAAAATACTTTGCATCGCAAATAGCTATGGATATGGACAAACGCATAGCTCGTTGCAACGAATTGGCAAAATAAGCAATTTTTTTGAATATTCAAAACACATAACCCTTTAAGAGCGGACAAAGACTGGCACAAATACAGCTCTTTTCCGCTCTTGTTTTTTTAGGAGGTTATATCACCAATTTTTAGAATCTCCCTTAATTCATCGCAATAGTATATTATTTTTATTATCCACAATAGATTATTATTACCGAAACTATGGCAACTAAATATCACAATTTATCGGAATACGATGCTACTACACTCCCAACGGCAGCAGAACTTACCAACACACGCATAGCAGTAGTTGTGGCTGACTGGAACGATGACATTACCTATCCGCTAATGCATGGAGCAGTCGATGCCCTCGTCGAAAACGGCATTCGTGAAGAAAATGTTGAAGTTTATCACGTACCAGGCACCTTTGAACTCACGTATGCGGCAACAAAACTGCAAAAAATTGCAGATCCACAAGGCAAAAAAGCATCGAAATTCGACTCAATCATCGTAATTGGATGCGTTATTCAAGGCGATACGCCACATTTCGACTATGTATGTCAAGGAGTAACCCAAGGAGCTACAATGCTTAATGCTTCAGGTGTGTGTCCGGTGATATTCAGCGTGTTAACCACTCTAAATAAGCAGCAGGCGCTTGATCGTGCAGGAGGTGTTTTAGGCAACAAAGGTGTAGAAGGCGCTATAACAGCGTTAAAGATGGTTAAAATGTTCGGAAATATTTTGTAGAATCAAATAAATGTAGTACCTTTGCAGTCGCAAAAGAAAAGGAATACACCTTGGGTAGTTACCAGAGTGGCCAAATGGGACTGACTGTAACTCAGTTGTCTTTCGACTTCGGTGGTTCGAATCCATCACTACCCACTTTCTTAATTGCGGAAGTAGCTCAGTTGATAGAGCATTAGCCTTCCAAGCTGAGGGTCGCGGGTTTGAGCCCCGTCTTCCGCTCTAAAAATTAAAAGCACTGATTTTCGCACGAAAGTCGGTGCTTTTGTCGTTAAGAGAGATTATAGAAATTAGAGGCGGAATCAACCGCAAATTTTAACGTCTTATTAATTGGAAGATTTTTAGAACCATCATTAAAATATTTATTATCAATAAAATAAGCTATTAATATCACAAAACGAACGATTATGTTATTGATAGCTCAATTCTAAACCTCACATCTTATTTATTATGATTACATACAATACCGATGGCATTAAGATGCCTCGCCTACGTAAACGTGATACTTCGACTTGGATTAAAGCTGTGGCTAACGAATATGGTAAGCAAATAGGCGATATAGCCTATATCTTCTGTTCCGATGAGAAGATATTAGAGGTAAATCGTGAATATCTCCATCACGACTACTTTACCGACATCATCACTTTCGATTACTGCGAAGACGACATAATAAGTGGCGACATATTTATCTCACTCGACACTATTCGTACCAATGCTGCCGAATATGGCGTGAGCGAAGATAACGAGCTGCATCGTGTAATAATTCATGGTATACTTCACCTTTGTGGCGAGGACGACCAGACCGATGCTGCCCAGGAGAGTATGACTAATGCCGAAAATAAGGCATTAGCTCGATTGGTATAGCAAGCATAGTTGCCTTTACAAAGAGATGGCTTGTTTTGGGACTGATATAATTAATAGGGAAAGAGTATGCGAGCGATAGTAGTAAATAGCACCCGATATGGCGATGATAGCTTTATTGTGACACTTTATACCGAAGAGGGTGGCACAACCACTGTGTCGGTAAAAACTGCAGCCAAGGGGCGTGTACGTATGAGCCATATCCAACCACTAAATCTTGTAGAAGTAACCTTAACAGGCAAGCCCTCGCAAAACATTAAACAAATACGTGAATGTTCTGTCATATGGTCGCCTACGCTTAGTGGCGACATCACAAAGGTACTTTCATCGCAGTTTTTAGCCGAATGGCTTAGTAGTATTCTTCGCAGCTATAGCCACGAGGATAGGCATCTCTTCGGCTTTCTATTTCGCTCCATAGAGTATTTTGCTAATGCCGAAAAGGGAGTGGGTAATTTCCACCTGTTTTTCCTTATCAAGTTAACGCTTTATTTAGGTATTTTCCCAAATACGGAGCAGTGGGCTGAGGGTAGGCAGTTTGATATGATAGATGCTCAATTTGTAGAGCATTCGCCAACGCACGGCTATTTCCTCACCGAGTCGGACAGCATTAACTTTGTTAATATGCTTCGCACCAGCTACGGCACTATGCACCTTTGGCAAATGACACGTGCCGAGCGCAATCGTACGCTCGACTATATTATTCGCTACTATCATCTCCACTCCATCGAAGTTGGTCGCCTCCGTTCCCTTGACATATTGCGAGAGATATAAAAATGACGTGGTTCAATAGTGAGCCACGTCATTTTGTTTTAGTGTGTTTTGTGCGACTAATGTTATTTGTCGTAACCGAAGAGGTCTACCCATACGTAGTATTGTGCTACACCATCGGCATTAGGTTCGGTGTTAGCCGATTTAAAGCGGTCAAGGTCGAAGTCGATGGTCAGTTTGCCATCTTCTGGTAGATTCTCAATGGTGTACCATTGTGTGTTGAGTGGAAGTCCCGGCCCCCAGTTAGCGCGATCGTATTTGTATGTGCCGGCTTGTGGATAAGTTTTTGCATTTGAGTAGAATATGTGTCCTACATATTTCTTCTCGCCGTTAATATTGATAGAGTAGAAGTTTTCGTCAAATTCGGCAGCGTTGCGTGTGCGGTATCCTTTGCGATCGAGAAATTTACCTTGGTCGTGTCCGTGTCCGCTAATTGCTACTCGCATCATTATAGATTTTACCTCTTTGGGAAGTTCGATGTTGCGTACTCCAAGCCGAGCTTCGTCCTCAATGTCATAACCCTCTACGCCATAGCACCAGTTGCGGTAACCGGTAGTGCCGCTTTCGCGTGAGCTGTAGAGCGTGTTGTGCCAAATGGTACGTTTTTCGGGAGTACCCTCGTAAAAGTTGAATGTAAGGGTAGCTGTATGGGCTTTCTCATTGGTAGCGTCCCACCCAGGATACCAGAGATAGAAATTAGTTTCACCTATCAAGTCGGGCAAATACTCTGTTATGTCCATATAGTATATCTTTTCCCAACTTGGGCCAAACGAGCCGCCGTATGGAGTAAAGCAACGAGAAATTTCCATCATTTCGCCTGTACGGTTGCTCTTGAAAACTATTTGTGTGGTCATATCCCAATCGGCAGGACCTTTGTTCCAACCGCCCATACGATAGGTTAGTATGGCTCGACGATACTGGTCGGTACTTTCAGGAAATTTTACTGTAACCATAGAATCTTCTTCAAAATTCCAGCCATAGAAATGTAGGCGGATAGCATCGGTTGCCACCTTAAATTCGGGGTCGTTGCTCTCGGGGTTAACATCGTACCAAGCAGGGCGTACATCGCCAGTTACTTTACACGCTTCGGGAGTTTCTGTAATTTTCGGTTCGCAGCTTACAAGTAGTGCCGCTCCAATCATCGCTACTGCCGCTGCAGCGAAGGATAGTAGTTTTCTTTGTTTCATTGATTATGCGATTATTAGATATAAAATACGTGGTCTATATTTTACGCAAAGTTACTACAAAAAATGTAAATGTCAAAAACTTTTTTTATTATTTGCAGAGGTGATAATTATTCACTACCTTTGTGCTGCTCAATAATGAGATATTTTTTTTATAACTACAATACAATTTCTATGAAGTTTTTTATTGATACTGCTAATCTTGAACAGATTCGTGAGGCTAATGCTCTTGGTATTCTCGATGGCGTTACCACCAATCCTTCGCTTATGGCGAAAGAGAATGTAAAGGGTGAAGAGCAAATTTATCAACACTATGCTACTATATGCGATATAGTGAAGTCGGGTAGCGTTAGTGCCGAAGTTTTTGCCACCGACTACGAGGGTATGATACGTGAAGGCGAACGCCTTGCTGCCATTAATCCACTAATCACAGTTAAGCTTCCATGCACCAAAGATGGTATACGTGCTGTGAAATATTTCTCGACACAAGGTGTGGCAACTAACTGTACTTTAGTATTCTCGGTTGGTCAAGCTCTGTTGGCAGCCAAAGCAGGAGCTACATACGTTAGTCCATTTGTTGGTCGTTTAGACGATATATGCGAAGATGGTATAGCTCTTGTAGCTCAGATAGTTAAAGTGTTCCGTCAATATGGTTACAAAACACAAGTACTTGCAGCCTCTATCCGTCACACCAATCACATTGTGCGTTGTCTCGAAGCCGGAGCAGATGTTGCCACTTGTCCTCTCTCGGCTATTCTCGGTCTACTCAAACACCCTCTAACCGACAAAGGTCTCGCTACTTTCATCGCCGATGCCGAAAAAATGAAATAAAGGTGGATGCCCCCCTATCGGGGTTTTCGTGTTGTCCTCTAATGAGTTATAAACCGTAAAGCGGTTGATTATCTATTGATAATCAACCGCTTTACGGTTTATGCTGTTAGTCGCTATGGTTTTAGCGGCGTTTGTGGTTCTCTTTTATAAAGTCGTCGACAGCTACCGAGAGTGAGCTGTATTTTGGTGATGGAACCGGTATGTCAACTCGTAGCCCTGCTTCGGTGGCGGCTTGCGCTGTGGCTGCGCCAAGGCAACCTATCACTGTCTCACCCTGCTCGTAATTGGGGAAATTCTTTTGTAGAGCAGCAATTCCTTGTGGACTAAAGAAGAGTAGCATGTCGTAGTCGAAAGGCTCGTCAGGCTCGAAGTCGTTGCTAACGGTGCGATACATAAGTCCCACACTGCACGATAGCTTTTCGTTTTTTGCAATAAGTTCTAACACATCGCTATTGTCGTTGTCGGGCAAGATAAAGAGAAATTTTTCTTTGGGGTGTTTCGATATTACGGTAAATAGCTCCGAAAGCAAGTTTGTTGTGCCAAAAAACACTTTGCGCTTGCGGTAGTTAATATACTTTTGGAGATAGAGAGCCACAGCTTCCGAAATGCAGAAGTAGCGCAAATCGTCCGAAATATTAACTCTAAGGTCTTTGGCTAAGCGGAAAAAGTGATCGATACCTACACGTGAAGTAAAGACGATAGCGGTATGCTCGGCAATATTTACTTTTTGATCACGAAATTCTTTGGAGAGTATGGGGTCAACTTTGATAAAAGGGCGAAAAACTACCTTTACATTGTGTTTTTCTGCGATATCAAGATAGGGCGATTTGCCATTTTCAGGCTGGGGCTGAGATACCAGTATGTTCTTGACTTTCATAGCGATACAGATTTTGTTTTAAGCCATTGTTGCTACTTTCGTCAGTAGCAAAAGGGGCATAATTTCCAGACTGCAAAGGTACAAAAAAATATAGAATAAAGAACCAATACCATCGTAAAATATCTGAATAGCCTTGAATATAATAAAACCGAGTACGCCTGCGGCTATAGCTAAGTATATGAAAATGAATATCTTCGATTGCGTTTCTGTGCCATATATTATACCTGTCGATAGTATTAACGTCACCATTCCGAGTGCAGTTATGGCAATGTAGTACGACAGGCTGTAGGCAGCCACTTTCTCTTTCATATTGTACACCCAACCCAATTGTCGGAAAGTGAAGTATTTCGCGCCCATTAGTAGCGAAATTGCCCCAAGTGTAACTATAAAATGTATGCCTGTAAGTTGTGGACGGCTTGGCATATAGCTCATTAAGGCGTAGCACATAATGGCATAGCTAACCATTATAGCTATCCACATAATGACATTAGCTAAGGTTGAGGACTGCTCGCCTTCGTACACCATCACTCGCGCACGGCTTTTGGTTAGATTGCGTATGCGAGTGAGGTACTGATGTCTGTTTAGAGTCATCACCAGCAGTAGTATCATCATCATAGACAATACTATAATGCCAAGCCATGGCGTCGATGCTAAACTCTCTACTCGTGGTATGATTGGTAATGACATATTATTGTTGGTGTTTGTTTTTATAGGCTTTGTAGCACTCTGAAAGGCGGACGAGTATTTGTGTAGTATGAGTGTCGTTAAATTAACACCTTGAAAGGGCAAACGTTAGCTTTTTTTAAGGTTTGTAGTTTGGGTTTCTATAGTGTTATATCCTTTCCTGTCCTTTCAGGGCAAATGGTAACAATAATTAAATTACGAGCGGAACATAAAGTAGACTGCGCCCATCATACAGAGGGCTGACCACACGAAGTCCAACTTAAAAGGTTGACCCATATAGAATACGGCAAAGGGTATGAATATTGTGAGGGTAATAACCTCTTGTATTATTTTTAGTTGTGGCAAGGTGTAAACGGTATAGCCTATGCGGTTGGCAGGCACCATTATAAGGTACTCGAAAAGAGCTATGCCCCAACTAACAAGTGCGGCTATCCACCACGCCTTGTTGTTCATGTTTCTTAGATGTCCATACCAAGCGTATGTCTGAAAACAATTGCTCAATATCAACATTAATATGGTTACTACATATGGATTAAATATTTTGGCAAGCATATAATGTGAGCTATTTTTTTATGAAAGTCCAGAGGTCGAAGAGGGCTTGGTTGGATGTGCGACGTTGATGCTCTTCGCGTGTGGTTTGGAATACATATTTGTGGCAAACTGTTCTGCCGCATTTCGATGCTATGGCTATGTACACAGTACCTCGTGGTTTCTCGTCTGTTCCGCCTTCAGGGCCCGATATGCCGGTGGTGGCTACGGCATAGTCTGTGTCAAGAGCTTTTATGCATCCTAAAGCCATTGCCGTGGCGGTTTGTTCTGATACTGCGCCATATTGTGATAGGGTAGTGCAGTCTACGTCAAGTAGTTGGCTTTTTACTGCGTTGTCGTACGCCACTATGCTACCCATAAAATATGCCGAAGCACCGGGGACTTGAGTTATAGTGTTGGCTACCAATCCACCTGAGCAACTCTCTGCAGTTGCCACTGTGGCGTGCTGCTTGGCAAGTATTTTGCCTACAACCGACTGTATAGTGTCGTTGTCATAGCCATATATATTGTCGCCAATAAGTATTTGTATCTCGGCGACTTGTCGGTCGACCTCTTCGGTTAATGCGTTATGGTCAGACCCGTAAGCCGAAAGACGTAGTCGCACTTTGCCGGCTTCGGGCAGGTAGGCAAGGCGAATGTAGTGGGGTAGAGCATCTTCCCAAGCGGCAATGCGTTCGGCAAGGAACGACTCGCCAATGCCGAACGTCAACACAGTGCGGTGAACTATTGCCTCGTTGCCAAGGTGAGCCGAGAGCATTGGCAGTATATGGTTGGTCATTAACCATTTCATCTCGAAAGGCACGCCTGGCATACTCACTACTATCTTTCCGTTTTTCTCAAATACCATGCAAGGGGCAGTACCTACCTCGTTTATTATCACATGGCAACGTGAAGGTACAAGGGCTTGTGCCTGATTAATTTCGGTAAAAGGCAAACCGCGACGCTCAAAAAAGATGCGTACACGTTCGAGAGTTGGTTGGTGTGTTACAAGTGTGTCGCCAAAATAGCGGCAGAGGACAGTTTTTGTAATGTCGTCTTTTGTAGGACCTAAACCGCCGGTGATTAGTACCACATCGGCTTCGGTGAGTGATTTTGTGAGGTGTGCGGTAATATCGTCGCCGTCGTCGGCAATAACAACAATGTTTGTAACCTCTATGTTACACTTGTTTAGCTCCTGAGCCATCCACGAGGCGTTAGTGTTAACTACCTGTCCTATAAGTAGTTCGTCTCCTATATTTATAATATGTGTTTTCATTGTAGTGTTGTTTGAAAAATGCGACACAAAGGTACTAATTATTTTTCTCTTTAGATGCGTTATTTTTTATCATTTGCGGTTAGTTCTCTACCTAATTTATAGAGTCTTCCTAAAAAACTCTCTTTATTTTGAGTTATCTGCACATCTCATCGAGGTCGATTACAAATTTGTTGCAGAGGTACTGCACAGCGGCAGGGTTGAGAAGTTTGGTTGTACGAGATACTTCGAGTGCTTCGAGGTCGGTGCGTGACGATATTAGCCAACGGCGAAAGGTTTCGGACGATACACCGGCAGCACGTGCCAATTCGCTTTTATACATTGCTTTCATAGTTTGGAATGAGTTTAGTTGAGTGAATAAATAAATAGATTTTTGTGAGTTGGTGGAATTTTCAAATACTTGCAAGTAGGTTTCTAATTCGGGTGCAAAGATAAACAAAAAGTTTCATACTTGCATGATAAAAACTAAACTTTTAGTAGTCTATGTGCTTTTTACTCTTTTTCTCCTATGGCTGCTTTATGCTGAATATTGTCTGCAATAATGTAGTTTATTCTGCCACTTGTTGTCTCATTTCGCTTCTTATTTTTGACGCTCAACAGAGCCTTCACATTATGTAACTTTGCGTGTTGAAATGCGAATTGTAACACTTGTTAAATTTAACCTTTTAACATTGGCTAACTTAAAACGGCTCTCTTTTTTACCTTTGTTAATTTATAAACGGAAATTTAGATTGCTTTTTCTGTCAATTTACATGTTAGGTGAAATGTTTAACTACATTTCTTTACTATTACAGTGTATGATTGTTGGAAATTGTTGTTTCATCGTCCTATTGTTAAAGTTTTTGGAAATGTCAATATTCAGTAGTACAGTTGTTTATTCTGAGGATAGGTGAAAAGTACGAATTTTGATACCTCTGATTACAGATTGATACGCTTTGAGGTTAACTAAATTTAATAGTGGTTTACATTTATTGGGGGGGGTATGAGCGATTATTATTAACTTTGAAATTCAAACCTCACACCCCTTGTTGGGGTGCGGTGTAGTGTGTATTTAACACAATTATAGAAAACGTTAATCTATACATTATATATCTTCTATATATATGCACTCAAATATTATCTCATATTGGTCGTCACGCTGCGGTACATCTTTTTGTTGTGTATGGCAAATACTCCGTTGTCAGTTGCAGACAGCGGGTAGATTGATAGCTGTTGTTGCTCTTGTTATCTCTGCTATCTCGGTTTCGGCTCAGGATTCACCTCCTATTATTTTCGACTTCGAGGATGCAACTTGCCAAGCCAAATGGTCGCTCAACGTAGGCGATGCTAACATAGTGTCGCGCCTTGCCAACCGGTGGTGTTTTACCTCGGCAGAACAATTTGTGGGCGAGAAGTCGCTAGTAATGTCTAACAAGTATAACGATGCAGTGCCTACAAGCACATATAATAATACAGCTACCGATGTAGTGGTGGTAGCCTCGACAGTACTATCGCTCCCTCGTGGCAATTTCGACCTCTCGTTTGCTTGGAAATGTGTAGGTGAGCAGGGTTTAGACGGTTTGTATGTTATTTGGGAACCCGATGCAAAGAAACTCACCTCGTCGATGAGCGGCATATCGCTCGACTATCAAAACCGTGCTATGCAGTTTGGCACAAGAAAAATGCTTTGCCAAAGGAGTACTTGGCAAGTAGAGCGCACAACAATAAATTCCGATGGCACACAGCCATATCATCTCGCTTTCATCTGGGTTAACAACGGATCTAACGCTTATCCCCCTGCCGCTTGTGTCGACTTTGTTCAGATATCCAGGCAGTTAACCTGTACCGACGTAACCAACGTTGCTGTTTCCTCTAACGTATATTCTACACGCATCTCCTGCACTTGGCAAGGGGTGGCAGACAGCTACCAACTTATGTATCGTCGTTTTGGCGATACCTCTACGCCTCAAATAGTCGATAACATTACTACTCATAGCTACTCTGTCGATGTTAACACGGCTGGTTTGTACGACTTCTTTGTTCGTGGTGTATGTGGCACTGACACAGGCTTATGGATGCCTTACCGCAACCATTTAGTCTATTTTCCCGGCTGTATTGATTATGCTAACCTCAATAGCGACAAGTGTGTTTGCCGACACAATATTCGCAATCATGACGACTTTGACGAGGGACGCGGACCGAGTGGAGCGATACCCCCTATCGACCAGTCTACTTGGGTAAAGGGTATTGTCGATTTTGGTCCCGATGCTATGGAGTCGCGCCACACGGTGCATACCTTGCCCGAATATGACCCGCGTACTAATTATAAGTTGCCAATGGTCTACACTGCTGGTGGCGATGTGGCTTCGGTTCGCTTAGGTAACTGGGATACTGGTGCTGAGGGTGAGAGTGTTACCTACACCATCACTGCCGACTCTATATATCGTATTGTGCTGCTGAACTATGCTGTTGTGTTCCAAGACCCCGGTCACGACCAGGTGGAGCAACCCTACTTCACTCTTAAAATACGTGATAGCAGGGGTAATGAGCTTAGCGGTGTGTGTGGTAAGGAGGACTTCCGCCCCAATGTAAATTTGGGCGCTAATGAGGGGTGGCATAAAGAAACTTTCTCTACAGCCGGTGGTACAGATGTTGTGCGTTGGAAAGAGTGGACTACTGTTGGTGTGCTTATTCCAGAGTCGGAAATTGGCAATGCTATAAGTATCGAGCTAAAGACTTATGACTGCGAACAGGGAGGTCACTACGGCTACGCCTACTTCTCTCTTTCGTGCGTGCCTGCAACAATTACCGGTATAGCGTGCGGTACTCCCGATGAGCAGAATATTTCAGCTCCCTCTGGTTTCTCGTACGAGTGGTATCTCGACGACCCCAACGACCCCAATGATCAGAACAATGTACTTTTTACAACACAATCTATTAAGGTCGATGGTCTCGACACTCGCACCTACTTTTGCGACTGTAACTTTCTTACCAAGGATCAAAAGAAACTCGACTCTTGCGGTTTTACTCTCTCGGCTAACCTCTCGCCTCGTCTGCCAAAAGCTTCGTCTATATTCCAATACTTACCATCGAAATGTACAAATAACTCTGTGAAATTCAATAACGTAAGTGCTGTAGTTTCCGACGGTGGTATACCTATGGGCGGTGAGCTGTGCGATTACTACCGTTGGGAGATTGTGGGTGTTGACGAGGATTCGATACATATCCCTCTCGACCGCAACCCCATAGTAAATTTTCCTATAGAGGGTGGCGACTATACTATCCGTCTTATATCGGGTATAACGCAAGGTAACTGTATGGATACTCTCACTTTGCCATACCACGTGCCATCGCTTGTACCCAAAGAGACGTGGGTCGACACTACAGCTTGCGGCAAATATCCTTTCCGCTGGAATGGACGCACTTATACCGAGTCGTCGTTAGACACTGTGTCGTATATGATGACAGGTGGTTGCGACTCGGTTATCTACCTCAATCTCACCATTACCGAGGCTATTGTCGATACCATTGTCGACACTATTTGTCAAGGCGAGACATATCATTTTTACGACCAAGTGTTCCGCACTTCGCAGGAGTACACCAAGGTTTTACCTGCTGCAAATAAGTCGAATTGCGATTCTACAATTCTTCTTCGCCTAACGGTTATCGACTCGGTAAGCATCGATGTGTTGCCAATGGCTCAGGTTTGTGCCGACGACACAGAGTTTGTTCTTAAATTCGAGTGGAATCAAGGGGCGTACCGCTCGCTCTTTTTCGATTTTGACGAGCATTCCGAGGCTGCTGGCTTTGCCGATGTGCTTTTTGCCGATACTCTTCAGCGTGAGTTTACAATTCCAATCCCCGAAGATGTCCGCCCCGACCGCTATAGCGTTAATATGTGCTTTGCCCGTGATTGCGATTGCGACTCGCTTGTCCGCCCGGTTGAGTTTACTGTTATGTATCCAACCGATGTCCTTGCACAAAAGTGGAACAACGTTATTGCAGTCCTTAATGCCGATTACAATGGTGGCAACTCGTTCACCGCTTTCCGTTGGTACGAGGGCGAGCAGTTGCTTGTTGGCGAAGAGCGTCCTTATTTATATATAGGCGAAAATGTAAAGTTCAACTACTCTGTCGCAGTACAATATAGTGCCGACCTTATGCGTGAGGGTGAAAACTACTACATACGTACTTGCCCTATTACCCCTGCACAACGAACTGATGTGTCGCAGTACGTTACACTCTCGTCGGCTGCACGTGTAGGACAACGAATTGAAGTGTCGCTACCTGATGGCGATAAATCGCAACACACCGCCTACTGGTACACCTCTGGCGGACAACTCGTTGGTCGTCAAACTATAGACTCTCTCTCCCCCTCAGTTGCCGCCCCTCTTACCGCTGGTATCTACCTCCTAAAAATAGAGTCGACAACCGACACCCAACTACTCAAAGTGGTAGTGAGGTAACGATATAAATAACTACTTATATTTATACCATGTAATACAACACATTGCATTATCACAATTTATTAATTAACCTTTATACTATTATGGGAAAAAATTATCTGAAATTCCTATTGTGCGTAGTCATGATGGCACTGCTGTTGCCTCTCCATTCGGTGGGACAAACAGTGACTTGTCCTAAGCCGGTGAGCATTCAACTGGTGGGAGCATCGCAGACTACCGCAACGCTTGGTTGGCAGCTCTCCGATGCTAAACTCGGCAACCCCACTAAGTACTATCTCACCCTCTATCAGGGCGAGACTGTCGTTCTCTCCAATCAGGAGATACCGGACCCCAACTTCGTCCGTGAATACCAGATCACCGGACTTACTGCAAGTACCGAATATCGAGCTACTCTTCAATCGGACTGTACAGATGATACAAAAGGTAAATCGGAGTTGTCGGACAACTTCATTTTTACTACCCTTTGCGAAGCGGTGGCTGTGCCTTATAGCAACGACTTTGAGTCGAAAGACGCTCCTATGAGCTGCTGGATGGTAGACTACTCTGGTAATAAAAACAAAGTAAGTACTGGAGTTTATGCTGGTAATGCCGGCTCGGGACAGTCGGCGCAGATGTATGCATCTCGCTCGGCACAGGCTTACATCACCACACCTATGCTCAACTTCGCTGCCAACAATATGCAAGTCGACTTAAAGTACTACTGCACTGCTAATGTGAAGTTTACCGTGGGTGTTATGACCGACCCTTACGATATGGGTACATACGTACCATTGTATAGCGACTCGGTGGCAACCATCAACACATGGACCGAAATACGTATGAATACCGCCTCGTATGGCGCTGCCACCACTGGCGCTGCCATAGCTATTATGGTGCCATCGGGTGCTACGGCATATATGTATATCGACGATTTTAGCGTAACAGAAAAACCTGCATGTCCTCGTTTGGAACGTCTCTCGGTTGTAGCTGTCGACTCTACTTCGGCAACCATCTCGTGGGTCGACTACGACAATGTTGGTAACTACGAGGTGCAAGTTGGAACTGACAATCCTATCAGCGTTACTACCAACCCATACACCCTTACTGGTCTTAACAAAAATAGTTCTTACACTGTAAAAGTACGTGCCGTATGCACTGGCACTCAGAGTGAGTGGTCGAAAGCTATTGATGTTACAACTTATTGCGGAACTGCTGCTACCAACGAGTTTATAGAGAATTTCGATGCCGCACGCACTCTCCCCGACTGTTGGGCAGTGCAAGACCTTATAAAAGGTGGTGTGTGGAAAATAGATACTAAGAACCCTGCAAGTGGCACTAACAGCCTTGTCTTTGCTCGTCAAAGTGGCTCTGAAATGCGCTCGCTTTTGATAATGCAACCTATACAAGTGCCTGCCGGCAAACGTTACGACCTATCGTTTGATATGTATCGTGGCAACACAGGTCAGAGCTACTACGCCTCGGAGGGAGAAGGTGTTCGTGTGTGGGCAAGCCACGCTCCAAATATTACCGATGCTTCGGCTGTCGAACTTGGTATGGTGCATAACCACTCCGACCTTTCACCCGTTGTACAAACTAACGGTCACTACAACTACGAGTTTAATGTGCCTCTTGAAGGAACTGTATATGTTATGATTGAGGGTATTAACCTCTATTCTGGCATAAGTACCTATTTGGATAATGTGCGTCTTCGCGAAGCACCTACTTGCCGTGAAGTACGTAACATACGTGTCGACCACGCCGAGCGTACCTCTATATTCTTAACTTGGGACAACCACCCTGCATCGTCGGCTAACACCTATCTTGTAGATGTTACTACCGAGCCTGCTTCGTCAGCTGAGGTATCGATGCCGGTAACTGTTACCGGTCGTTCGTACGAAATAACTGGTTTGACTGCTGGTGTGCCTTATAAAATTACTGCCCGCATAGCTACAACGTGTGGCGGAGCTGATGGCAATGCCGAATATGTAGAGCAAACGCTCAACTACTCAACCCTTTGCGACCCTATTGCTACATTTCCTGTAACACAAGGCTTCGAGTCGGAAGTGTTCCCACCTGCTTGTTGGACTATAAATCAACCGGTTGTCGGTGTAGGTAGCCCATTTGCAACCGACTGGGTACGTACAACTACTGCGAAGTATATCAACTCTGGAGTTGCAGCTGCACAACTTGGTGTATGTCGTCAAGGAGCCCACACCAACCTCATCTCGCCACAACTCGACCTTGGAACAGAAGAGGCTCAGTACACTATCTCTTATTTCCAATTTCGTAGCAGCGACTATGGCTATGAAGCACAAGATGGTATTGCTGTATGGGTAAACGACCGTCCCGACACTATCGGTGGTCAGAAACTCCGGTTCATTCCTACCAAAAATAGCTTTGAGCCAACCGAAACAGTTCCTTGGGCTGGTTATGCATTCTATAAATACACCTGCACATTTACAGGTAGTGGTTTGAAATATGTAATCTTCGATGGAATAAACTCGCTTGCTACGTATCGTAAGGAGTCGGCTATTGATGATATTAGCATTTACAAATCGCCCGACTGCGACTTTTTGGATGTTAACCTTGTATCGGTAAGTGCCGTTACATCGTCTACTGCTACATTCACCATCTCCGACCACAACATTATGGACTGGTCGGTAAGCTACGGTCCTAAAGGCTTCGATCCATCAACAGGTACCGTTGTTCGTGTTGCCGGTGCAACTATTAACGTTACTAACCTTAACCCCGATACAGAGTATGAGTACTATGTACAACTACACTGTAATGGCGGTCAGGCATCGGGCTACTGGTCGGAGGCCGCAAAAGGCTTTAAGACACACTGTTTGCCTATGGCTATTACCGAAGAGACTCCATTCTTCGAGGGCTTTGAGGAGTTCGGCTTCGGCGAACAATTGGCTGGTTGCTATGTACCATACGCAACATACTACGATAGCGACTTTACTATCTCTGACAACGCTTCCGAAGGTGAGCAATCGGCATATTTATATATGAACGATGCTCCATCATACTCGTGGATTTTCCGCTCGTTCACACTACAAGCAGGTAAAAACTATGCTATTGGTATGCGAGTGATGCAAGATTACGATGAACCTGTCGACAACCAAGTGGTATTTGGTGTAGGTAAATTTGCCGACCACCAGTCTATGAAGATACACTCTCGTTACGACATACCTGATGACAACTGGCACGACTATTCAGGCTTCTTTACAGTGCCTGCCGATGGCGACTATGTAGTAGGTTATGGCGTTTATTTTGACTGGGACCGCGATATGTATGTCGACAGTCTAACTCTCGAAATTGTTGAGTGCATTCCTCCGGTAAATATGAGTGTTACCGACATTGAAGCTACAACAGCTACAATACAATTCGAGTCTACGGCATCGCAGTGGGAAATTAAAGTATCTACTGCCGAGTTCGATCCCGAAACTGGCTTTGCCGATGTATTCAGTGATGTGGTTAACCAACCAATGAAATCTCTCACTAACCTTGTTTCTAACACTCTTCACTACTATGCTGTGCGTTCGTTCTGCGATGGCAAAGAGTCGAAATGGTCATCGGTCAAGACCTTCCGCACCGCTTGCGAGATGCCTACAATTCCTTGGGTAGAGAACTTTAGCGATGGCGAGGGTAACAACCTTAATTGCTGGGACTTTGTATCGCTCGACCAATATGATGGTGATCTTTATGTGGGTATTAGCAACAAATATAGCCGTTCGACATACTCGTTTGCTATGCGTAGCATTATTGCTACTTCGCCTACATTCGATGTTGAGTCGCTTGCCGATTACGAACTCTCTGGCTGGGTACTCAACGACGGTTATAGCGCACGCTCGTTCCAAATTGGTGTATCGAACAGTTCCGACCCCGATGAGTTTGAGGCTTGCTTCGTACCTCTTGCCAACATAAACCTCCCTGACGGACAACGTGGTATATGGCAAGACTTTAGTGTTCGCTTTGCTGACATTTTGAGCGAAGACATGGTAGACTCATACGGCAACTCGTTTGCTAATGCCAAAAATTTTGTCATTGTAATTTCCGACAATCAGAGTTACTATCTCTATTTCGACGATATGATGCTTCTTCCGGCCTCTAATTGTGCTAAAGTGCAAGAACCAGAGATAACAGCTACAGGTCGCACTACTGTTACAGCCGACTGGATACCCGATGGCGATGAAACAGAGTGGCAAATGATTGCTACCCTAAATGGCGAACCTGTTGCTGACGAAGTTGTTACTGCTCACCCCGGCACTCTCAATGGTTTGAACCCAAATACCGAGTACGAACTATATATCCGTTCCGTTTGCGGTGAAGGCGACACCTCAGGTATGCGCTATGTATCGAAGTTTGCCACTATATGCGGCTCTTACCCAATGCCATACGATAACAGCTTTGGCAATGGCGATGCTTCGCTTACTTGCTGGGAACAGGGTCTGTGCATTCCTACTTCTACATCTACAAAATGGGAAATTTCGCCCGATGGTACTATTCGTCCTAAATATCCCGATCAAGTTGAGATGGTTGCTATCTACTCGCCATACATTCCTTATGAGGCTACCGATCGTGTAATGGTTAACTTCGACTATAAATTTGGTGATGGCGACTCGCTTGGCGTTTATCTCCTTTACAATGATGGTCAGATAGTGCAAACATTCTCGAAAAAGCTTGATGTTATAAAGACTACACAGTCGGCTTGGCGCAAAGCTTCGTATGAAATAACCAACCTCTTGTCGGCTAACTACAACGAGTTTCGTATAGTGTTTGCCGCATGGGCTAACAACAATTATTACACTGCCGAAATAGACAACTTCTCGGTAGAGCAGATACTCCCAGTTGCTCGTCCTGTTGGCCTTGAAATTAATGCAATTGGCATCAACGATGCACAATTTACTATTGTCGACACAGTGGTAACTGCCTCTGCTTGGCAATATGTGGTGGTAGCTAATGGTGCTGCTATCGATAATGTTACCCCTGTTAACACCGATAGCAAACAATTTACTGTTGAGGGTCTCAGTGGCGAAACTGCTTACGACATATATGTTCGTTCGGTTAATGGTAGCAACATAAGTGCATGGCGCGGTCCTATAACTTTCCGCACCAACTGCGATGCTCAATCTCTTCCATTCGTCGAAGGCTTCGAAACCCTCACTTCATTGGACGGCACTTGCTTCTCGTATGTCGAAAAGAAGCATTACAGCAACCCAAGCGTAGAGGTTTATCAGTATGGTGGTTACGAGGGCAAACGTTCACTGCGTTTTAACACTTCTCCATACGATAAGGATGGCAACGACGAGGCTACCTATTCTATAGTGGCACTGCCTGAATTTGAACAGCCTATTACTAATATTAAGATGTCGTTCTTCTACAAATCGACAACAAATAAAGATGGTGTGTTGAGTCTTGGTATAATGCAAGACCCAAGCAACGCTGCTTCGTTTGTCGAATTGGTTAACTATCCACGTAGTTCGTCATATACTAAACTTAGCTACGACTTTAGCGCTGTATCCTCACAGTGGACTACCGGTCATATAGCATTTAAGGTGTCGAATGGCGGTGGTAGCAACTACATTTATATTGATAATATAGAGATTTATCCTCTTGACTTCTGCGACCGTCCTACCGACCTTGCTCTACTTTCGTACAGCGAAACAGGTGCTTCGTTCTCTTGGACTGCTCCTCTTGGCGTAACCCAATGCGAATACCTTGTAGAAACTCTCGATGGTACTCAGGTAGAGACTGCCGTTATTGACGAAACTAACAAGGCTATTACTGGTCTTACTGAAGGTACCGAATATCTCTTCAAAGTACGTTCGTACTGTGCCGATGATAATCAATCTGCTTGGGTTGAGTTGCCTTTCCGCACAATGAACACTATACCTGTATTGCCTTACACAACTGGTTTTGAAGATGCTGCCGACAATGCTTCTTGGCATTTGATTAATGGCTCGCAGCTTAACCACTTTGTAATAGGCTCGGACGAGGCTGGCGTTAAGAGTGGCGCAAATGCCCTCTATGTTTCAGATTTTAATGATTTGAACCACTACTCATACTCCGACGAGTCGGTAGTATATGCCGTACGCACATTCCACTTTACTCCTGGTCAATACCTTATGTCGTACGACTGGAAAGGTGTTGGCGACAACACTGGCGACTTTGCTCGTGTGTTCTTGGCTCCTGTAATGAATCCACTTGTGGCTGGACGTTTTGGTGCCGACAAAGAGACTTGGCTGTGGGGCGACTCATATTTCGCTCGTTGGGATCGTTACGAATTGTCCGACAAGACTACTGCTCTTGATGGTAACCGCCGTCTGAACCGCCAGTTCACTTGGACTTCTCGCTTCGAAGAGTTTACCATAACAACCGACACCGTTGTCAACCTTGTTATAGCTTGGCGTAACAACAGCTCCGGTGGTGCTCAAACTCCTTTTGCTATCGACAACTTGATGATTGAGAAATCTAACTGTCCAACTCTCGAAAACGTGGCTCTTACTGCCCTTTCCGATACCGAGGCAACTGTTACCTATAGCAATATGCACGAGGCAAACACTGTTATCTACGCTCTATCGTTTACCAACGATGTAGAGGCAGCTACTCGCCGCGACACTATCGAGGGTCAGTCTATCGTTCTCGACAACCTAAAACCTGCTACCGAGTACTACCTCTTTGTACGTACTAAGTGCGACGATGTTCACAACGCTACTTGGAGCCGTATTAACTTTACTACTCTCAACAAAGTGGCAACGCTCCCATACGTCCACGGCTTTGAAACAGAAGAGGAGAACGCTATGTGGCAAACTGCTCACGCTTTTGCCGATGTTAACCGCTTTGTTATTGGTAGTGCAGAACACGCTGGTGCAGAGGGCACTCAGTCGCTCTACATCTCTAACGATGGCACTTCGTTTGATTACAATGGTGCTATATCGTCTAAGGCATACGCTTTCCGCACATTCGACCTTAAGAAAGGTCTCTACACTATCTCTTACGACTGGAAGTCGGAAGGTGAATTGGTTAGCAATGGCTATGATGGCATAAGATATACCGACTATGGTCGTGTTTTCTTAGCTCCTACCGATGTTATTGTTAAAGCTGGTGCTAATTTGTTTACCGATAATACTTTGGTAGAGGGCTGCATAGCTCTCGATGACAAAGTGCTTGCCTCTCAAGCCGCTTGGAAAAACACAGTTAAACAAGTTCTCCTACGCAACGAAGGCAAATACTCGCTTGTAGTGGCTTGGCAAAACGACAACAATGGCAAGACTAAACCTGTTGCTATAGACAACGTTACTGTAACTCTCGAAGCTTGCGCTGCTTTGGCTGACGTAACTCTCAATGGTGTAACTACTACTACTGCCGATGTTTCGCTCTTCAACATTAACGAAAGCGATGTGATTTATGCCGTATCTACCAACGATAATGTAGAGGCTATCGAAAGCTCGAAATTTGTAACTGTTTCCGGCACTTCGTTCACCATTACCGGTTTGCAACCCGACACTCGCTACCACTTGTTTGTTAAAGCTCAATGCACCGAAACAGAGGCTTCTGATTGGGTACATCTAATCTTTACTACCGAGTGCGAGGCTACCGAGGTTAGCTCTACTGTTACTTCTTACGAAACCAGTTTCGAGGAACTTGGCGGTCTGCCAGGCTTGAACAACTGCTGGTATGAATTCGGTAGTGCCAACAACTGGGTTGCCAACTCGCTATATACTGCCAACAATCGTGCGCCTCGTACTGGTCGCTTCAATATCTACTACGAAAAAGAGTGGGGCAATAGTCAACCTACCCACAACGCTTATCGTCGTTTCGACTTAGAGGGTGGCAAGTACTACAAACTCTCCGTTTGGGGTATATCGTCGAGCGATAACTATTTCTCTGAGATAGCTTTTGCCGACTTTACTGCCGACCCAACTGAGGGCGCAGAGTTTGCATCGCGCGAGCTTAATGCTCAGGCGTATAGCAACCTCACCGGCTACTTCTATGCTCCCGAATCAGGTATATACAATCTTGGTTTGCGTTTAACAACCGGTGCCGACTTTACTTCGGTAGATGACTACTCTGTTGCAATAGTCGACTTTGGTAAACCTCTTGAATTTGCAGTCGACAGCATTACTAAAACTTCGGCTTACTTCACATGGGTCGCCAATGCCGATAGCTACCACTTTGTACTCACTTCTCGTGGCGTGGTTATTGTAGATAGCGTTCTTACCGATACTCATATCAAGGTAACTGGTTTGACTGGTGCTACTTCGTACACCGCTACCGTTTCGGCTACTAAGGGAACTGACGTATCAGCCAATGCTGAACTCAAATTCTTTACCGACTGCGATGTTTACGCTCTGCCTTATATGCAAACTTTCCAAGATGCATACGCTGCTGAAATTCCTGCTTGTTGGGATAATGTTTCCTCTTCGATGCTAACCGACTACCGTTACAACTGGAGTGTTGCTACCGAGGTTAACGACAAGTTTGCTCGTCTCTCGACCTCTGGTGCGTATGGCACTGCAACTTTGCTATCGCCTGCTTTCCGTGTTGATGATACAAATTATGCTCTATCGTTCCGCTACCGCAACACTTCTGCCGAGCAGATGATTGTTCGCATTAGTTCCGACGCTGGTGCTACTTTCTCTGAGCCTATCCAGACTTATACAACCGCCAACGATTGGGAAACTAAGGTTATCTCTCTCGACAGCTATAATGGTAAAGACATAATGGTGGCATTTGAGGTACAGTCAAAGGCTGTTGGTACCGGCTTGTTTGTAGCTCTCGACAACATACGTGTTGCTTGCTACGCCGGCGAACGTACTTTCACCGACGACCACTGCACCGGTTACGACTATACAAAAGATGGTTTCTTCATTCTCCGCAACGATATTAAGGTGGGTGTTAACACATTCACTGTATTGAAGATGGCAGACATTGACAATGGCTCTGAGGCTTGCGATACTTTCAAAATCCTCACTCTTACTGTCAATCCTACCAAGGAGACTCCTATCTTTGCCGAAATTTGCGAAGGCGATGTATATAGCGAAGCTCCATTCGATGGCAATAATGCTAAGAGCGAAACTGGCAACTATGTAATGTCGTACGAAGGCAAAAATGGTTGCGACTCTAACATAGTGCTTCATCTAACAGTATTGCCTAAAAACTACTATTTGCCTATTACTATTTGCGAGGGCGACGCGTACACATTTGGCGGTGTTGAGTACAGCGAATCCGGCTCGTATACCATTACCGAAACTAACCATCTTGGTTGCGACTCTATTGTTACTCTTCGTCTCGAAGTGGTTGCTTCGCACTACAACGTGCCTATGTACGTTTGCGAGGGTACTACATACGAATGGAAAGAGGCCGACAATATGATTCTCTCCGAAACTCGTGAGTACTCATACGTATTTACATCGGCCGGTGGCTGCGACTCGATTGTTACTATCGACTTCCACGTTATTCCAACCAACACAGAAGAACGTATGGCTATATGCGCCGGTTCGTCGATAATATTTGGTCAGGGTGCTGATGCCGAAGAAATTTCTAAAGCTGGTACTTACATCAAGACTTACAAAAACTCGCTTGGCTGCGACTCTATTGTTACCCTTATCTTGCGTGTTAACGACCCAATAGTTTCTGAACAAAGCGACTATGTATGTCAGGACTACGAGTATAACAACTACGGTTTCCGTATTCCTGTTATAACTCAAGATACTGTGCTTACTCGTACTTTGAAGAATGCCGATGATTGCGACTCGACTATTATCGTTAATGTAGAGTTTATTCCTACCGTCTACACCGACTCTTTGATGACTATAAACGAGGGCGAATCGTTCGAATTCTGTGGTACTACCTACACTACTGGTGGCACATACCTCTGCAACGAACGTACTGCCGACGGTTGCGACTCTATAATCCGTCTCACCCTAACAGTGAAGACTGCACTGGATATGGCATACGCACTACCTATTACTCTTGCTCCTAACCCTGTTCGTGGCGGTGAAGCTACTACTGTTAACCGCGAATGGTCGGCTGCAGAGCGTCAGAATATGATAGTTGAGGTGGTAAATTCGGTAGGTCAAGTCATCTCACGTTTCAACCCTGCTCGCTTCCCAATTGAGGTGAACACTGTAACTGTCAGCGGCGTTTATTACGTACGTGTAATTTCTGGCACTGGCGATGTTTATGTAGGCAAACTTATTGTCAAATAATTATTTTCTAATAGGACGTATCTCGTAGTTCGAGACGTTTGAGAACAGACAACTCTCTATAAGATAGTCCGCCAAATCGTATGGTAGAGGAGCAACACTGCAATGGCTCCTCTACTCTACGATTTTTATCTATTTTCGTTCTATACCATTTTTTTTATTACGACGCATCTTATTATGATTGCAAAGGTTTCAAAAGTATTATTGTTGATTATAACTCTACTGTTCCCTCTTTGGCTTAATGCTCAGACGGTAACTACTCCCTATTTCTGCTCGTTCGAGACAGATGCGGAGTGTGCAGCATGGACTTCTCGCACTGCGGCTCGTGTTAATACATCTTTTGTTATTGGCTCTGCTATCAAATCTACAGGTGCAAAGTCGCTATACACCTCTTGTACACAGGGTGCAACTGCCGGCTACGACATTACCGGAGCAGGCTATTGCAGCACTGCCTACATCTCAATTTCACTCGATGCCGGATACCACGACTTGGTATTCGATTACAAAATCCTTACCGATGCCGACTTTGACGACATTCGTTTGATGATTTCGTTAGTCCCAACATCGACTAACATCCTACCTTTTGCTACTGCTATTGGTGGCGATAACTTTAACAAGAATGCAACAGCAGGACAAATTTTCCTTAGTAACCCTAACCAAGAATATAAACGTTCTGGCTGGCGTATGACTAAAGTGTCGTTCGACGTTCCTACAGCCGGCGACTACTATTTAGTGTTCCTTTTCAAACAAAAAGCCATTTCGGAAAAAGTACGCTATGGCTCGAAATACCCCAATCGTACTGGTGTAAATATCGATAACATTTCTATTGACAAATCAACCACCTACGGCTCGTGCTACGAAATGCCAACTGGCATTACCGCCACTCGTGAGCCGGCAGGTATGCGTATATCGTGGCGACAAATTCCTGGTGCTACTTACGACTTAATGTACTATCGCATTAACCGTCCTGCATCGGATACCATTGTACCCGACACTGTTTTCAACATCACAACAACCGACTATTTAATGCCCTACGCCACCATTCCATACGGGGCGTACAAGGTGCGTGTTCGCTCTAAATGCGCCTCTGGCACAAGTACTTGGGGCGACAAGCAGAGTATTACTCTTTTCCATGGTCCTTCGGACTACTGTTTTGACTACTGGAATCTCGATGACCCCGAAGCCAAATGTACTGCCGGTCAGTTTGGTCGTCCTTTCGATCGTGTAATGACTCTTGACTATGGCTACGAAAGCCGCGAGTCGTACCACACCGTCCATTTCGATACTGCCGAGTACGACCCCGTTACTGACTATCAATTGCGCACTGTTCTTGATGGTCATTGGGCTTCGGTTCGTCTTGGTCAAGGCGCAGAGAGTGGTCCTTACGATGGCATATCGCAAGGTGGTCCGGGCGAACGTATGTCGGCTGCTTTAACTTTCGGCTATCGTGTACCAATGGATGCCGACCTCTTTTTACTTAACTATGCTCCTGTGCTTCAGTTTGCCGCTCACCACCCCGAACGTGAACAAACACAGATAGTTATTGATATTCTTGACGAGTATGGTGCTATGCTCGACTCTCGTTGCCTACGCTCAAAATTCAACTCTATATCGTTGAAAAAAGATGAGGTGGCTGGCGTGGCAGACCCGGGTTGGCACAACTTCCGCCCCGACTATGGGCAGTTTGGCGCTGCCGGTCCTACTTCCCCCGACGAAATAAAGTGGCATGATTGGATGATAATGGGTTTTAACCTAAAACCTTACGCTGGTCAGAAGGTGCAATTCCGCATCTCGCTTGACCCTTGTGGCGCATCGTATCACTTTGCTTATATCTATTTGGTGCCTATGTGCGCTTCGTCATCGGTACAGGGTATGAGTTGTAGCGAAACAGCTTCGACTTTCGAGGTGCCTGAGGGTTTCAACTACCGCTGGTACAAACAAAACGACCGCAACAAAACTGTCATTTGCCGCGACCGCACTTTCTCGCCCGATCCCACCGACCCCGACTCTTACTATGTTGATTTAGTTAATAAAGAGGACTCCACTTGTTACTTTACATTAGAGGCTTACGTGTTGCCTCGTCTTCCCCAACCTCGTTTGACGTGGACTGCAACAGTAGAAAACTGCCAAACGGTGGTGAAATTCGATGCTACTGCCACTCGTATTGTAGAGGTGCGCGACACTGGTTTATTGGAGTTAGACCCAGCAAAGGCTAAACCAACAAGCTACACGTGGTCGCTTGGTGCGTTGGGTACTTTGTCGGGCGATATGCCAAAACTTGTTTTCCCTAACGAAGGCGGAACGTTCCCTGTAACTCTTTCGTGCGACTATAATGGTTGCATTGTCGATACCACTTTCGATGTCGTAGTTGAACCTTTTGGTAGCGCACCCGCTCAACTTACAAAAACTATCTGTCAGGGCGATGTTTACACTGTCAACAAAAAGGATTACACCGAAGAGGGCTACTATGCCGACACTATTGTTGGTGGTTCGTTCTTTGGATGCGACTCTATTATCAATATCTCGCTTCATGTTATTCCTCACACCACTGTCGATACTGTGGTTTCTGTTACATCGGAACAATTGCCCTACGCAATGGAGATCGATGGTAAGAAATATACTTTTGTAGGTCCTCGCGACACTACTATAGTTATTTCCAGTCGTGAAATGCGTAAGTGCGACTCTATCGACTACAATGTTCACCTCGAAGTAGTTGGTGTGCTTGAAGTTGCCATAGATGCCCTACCTATGATTTGTGCCGACGACGATGAGTTTACACTCACCTATCAAGTAACGGACGGTTATTGTGGGTCGGTGGCTGTGAATTTCGATGCTGCGGCTCTCGCTGTCGGTTTCAGCAACAATGCTGTGGCGTATGACGATAGTAAAATAACCATTACTATGCCCGAGGGCAATCTTCGTCCCGACAGCTATCACGTAGACTTGATATTTGAAAATGAGTATAGCGAGCGTATTATACCTGTCGACTTTATGGTATTGTACTCCTCAACAGTTATAGCGCAGCGTTGGAACGATGTTCTTGCCATTAAAAATAGCGACTATAATGGTGGTTACAACTTTGTAGCATTCCAGTGGTTCAAAGACAATACTCCTTTGGTGGGAGCTATCGCTTCGCAGCTCTATACCGAGGGCGAAAACCTAACGTTTGGTGCTGAATACTCGGTATTGCTCACTCGTATAGACGATAGCAAATCGATAATGACTTGTCCATTTCTACCTGTCGAATATAACGAGGGTGAAAATGGGTATCACTCCGACATAGTAGTAACATTCGATGGCACAAAAGCCGAAGTCTCTGTTCCTCAAAATGCAATGGCATATTTCTACAACTCAACGGGCGGACTTATATCTTCTTACAACTTTACGGCAGGCACAGTTAATACATTTGCTCTGCCCACCACCAAAGGCGTTTATCTCCTCCGCCTTGTCTACCACAACGGCACTACACGCACCCTCAAAATCCTCATATAACCCTACTATTTGCCATTTCCGCTCACTAACCCAAGTTCAACCCCTTTCAATCGCACCCCATAACACACGTATAATCCCCCAAAATCTATGCTTTTGTTACATAGATTTGGGGGATTATACGTGTGTTATGGGTGTGATGAATATCTATATCGTGAATCGCTCTATGATATTGGCTATTATTATAACAAGACAAAAAGACATCGTTAGGTAGTGCGAACGAGTACCACAATGACATAATAGTTGTGAATTTACGCTGTGGTCGCCCGATAGGAAACGTTTTATTGAGCGTATGATATATAAAGCAAGAGGAAGTGTTACTATCGCAAATATATAGCTCCAATGCCACCAGCCAAGTGCTGTACCTAATGTGATAATAACAAAAGGAGTGATGGTAAATATGATGGTTGCTATCAATTGGGCTTTATTACTTCTGAGAAGACGTGCAAAGGACATTTTTTGCAACTTTTCATCGTTGTCGGCATCTATTACCGAATGGGTATAGAGTATATTTGTTACAAGTAAGCCAACGCAGGTGCTTATTAGTATTATGTTCCAATCAATTACGCTACAAGCGGCAAATTGCACGCCTATCATTAGCAGAGGTCCAAAAAGTAGTCCTATCACCAATTCACCATAACCTCGGAAACTAAGTTTCAAAGGTCCGCCCGAATATGACAATCCAAGTATTGCTCCCAATGTCATAAGAATGAGTATTGTCCACCCTCGGCAGATGAATATTATAAGTCCGCAAGCTACAGCTATTGCGAGAAATACAATGATAGCATTCCGAAGGTCTCGGAGTGTGGCACTACCACTTGTTATGTAGTGGCACTTTCCCATTCGATGGCGTATGCTGTCATCGTCTAAAACAGGCGTCTTTTCTACTACTTGGTTTTTATAGTCAAAATAGTCGTCGGCAAGGTTCATTCCCAAGTGGGCTGCGGCAACTCCTATAACGGCAAGCAACGCCAACTCCCAACTAAAGTCGTAGCTAAAGTCGTGAGAAGCAAATAGCGAAGTGGTGCTATGGTCAGCCACAGCGGCGCACGACACAGCCAATAGTGCAGGTAACAAACTCTGAGGTAGCGATATATTCCTCGTATACTTTATCCAAAGACGTATCTTAGTCATTCTTGAAATTGTACAATTAGTAGTTTGTGGTGGCTATTGAATTCTTCCAGTTACCATCTCGTTTTTTAGAAACGAAAACACGTATAATGCGCTTTCAAAATAGAGACCACACTCGGAGTCACAGAGTTTTGCGTATGTCCGTGAAGTGTATAATTCATCTAACGCCTTACTCATATCCCAACTATACTCCTTTATGAGCATCATAGCCAATTCGGTAGTAAGACATTCTATTTGAAATCGTATGTCATCGTTCATAGCCAATGTGTTTTAATAAAGTTATAGCTCGTTGAGTTCCAAAAAAGTATTGTGTGGTTTTGTCTCCTCTAAAGCGTAATTCTTCAATCATTGTCTCAATAGAGATATACCCCATCATAAAGCGTCGCAATTGAACACCAACGCTATCATCGGCAATAGGACCGATAACTATATCGAAATCGAGTATAGATTGGTCTCCCTCATTACGTCTATTTTGAAGTATAAATTCTGCCCATTCTGTGGAGTAATCTTCGAAAATCTTGACTTTGACATAGGGATTTGAACAGAGGGCATTATCGTCAAATTCAAAAACACTTATAGTGGCTTTGCCCTCGCACATAGTACGTTCAACACGTTAAGCCATTTTTCGAGCTTGCTCAATGTAGGGGTTAAGATAAAACCCTTGTCCAAAGTCTTTACCTTTGCGAGATAGGGATAAATCTATTTCGTTAATCTCAACGTTTGAGCCATGAAACAATTTTATCATACTATTCGTCCTCCATTTGTTAAGCAAATATTTTTTATATCATCTACTGCATCGTCAATAGATAGAGTATGTTCTGCATCGTAGCAATCCAAAAGAAAACCTATTGCTTTATATCGACGAAGGTAGGCGTATGCCTGTGATGTAGTTATCGTAAACCGAGAAGAAAATTCACTAACGCAGGTAACGATATACTCTATTGTATGTCTTGTCTTTTGTCAGTATTTTCATTGTTGTAGGCTGTTTTGTTGGTTATTATTTAATGGCGGATAGTAAACTTCTCTTATAGCATTCCTAATTCGAGTTTAGCCTCTTCCGACATACGGTCGCGATCCCATTCCGGTTCAAATACAAGGTTTACTTTTGCCGAGCGTACGCCTTCTACACTCTCCACCTTTTGGGTAACATCTTCCATGATAAATTCGGCAGCAGGACAGTTGGGAGCTGTCAATGTCATATCTATCTCAACATTGCCATCAATAGCCTCAATGCGGTATATAAGTCCTAAATCGTAGATATTTACAGGTATTTCGGGGTCAAATACGGTCTTGAGCATAGCTATCACTCGCTCTTCAAGTTCTAAAAATTCATTCATAATAGTGGTAGTTATCAGTAGGTTAAATTCAGAGTTGCAACGCTAAATCATTTATTGGCTTATAGTATTGCAAAGGTAGTGAAAGGAGAGCGAAGAACAAAATAAACTTGTTTGTTTTTTATTCCAGGCCGCATCCTATCTTAGTTCATAGAGCCAAGGTAACAATTTTTTTGCAATACCACATATATTTCGTAACTTTGCACCGCTCTGTGTACTACTGATAAGTGTTTAACTATAACTTATGAAAATCAACGATATAACATTTGGCGACAAACCTTTTTTCCTTGCTCCGATGGAAGATGTTACCGACCCGGCTTTTCGCCTCGCTTGCAAAGGATTTGGTGCCGATATGGTTTATACCGAATTTGTTAGTGCCGATGCCTTAATACGTAGTATTCAGCGCACCGAACAGAAACTCACTATCCACGATGAAGAACGCCCTGTGGCTATCCAAATTTATGGACGTGATGTGGATACTATGGTAGAGGCCGCTCGAATTGTCGAAACGGCAAACCCCGATATTATTGACCTTAACTTTGGCTGCCCTGTTAAAAAGGTGGCAGGTAAAGGTGCTGGTGCAGGTATGCTCCGCGACATTCCTCTTCTGCTAGATATAACTCGCTCGGTGGTGAAGGCTGTTAATATACCAGTTACAGTGAAAACTCGCTTAGGGTGGGACGAGTCGCAAAAAATTATTGTAACCCTTGCCGAGGCAATTCAAGATTGTGGCGCACAAGCTCTCGCAATTCATGGGCGCACTCGTGCGCAAATGTACACTGGCTGTGCCGATTGGACACTGATAGGCGAGGTAAAAAACAACCCTCGAATGCACATTCCAATAATAGGTAATGGCGATATTACTACTCCACAGCAAGCTGCCGAAGCTTTTGCACGTTATGGAGTTGATGCCGTAATGGTGGGTCGCGGCTCAATAGGTAGCCCTTGGGTGTTTCGCGATATGCGCCACTATGTTGATACTGGCGAGTTGTTGCCACAGCTCTCTCGCCGTGAAATGATCGATATTCTTCACCGTCACGTAACAGCATCTATCGAATGGCTTGGCGATGAGCGTAAAGGTATTGTGCATTCGCGCCGTCACCTTGCAGCCTCCCCGGCATTCAAAGCTATCGACAATTTCCGCTCCACACGCATAGCAATGCTCCGTGCCGAAACCCTCGAAGAGTTATTTCCTTTGATGGACTCGGTTGCCGATATACCTTTTTGAATAGAAAACCGAATATAATTATATAAATCACAATATATTATGATTAAACGTATCATTGAATGCGTACCCAATTTTTCTGAGGGTCGCGACCTTGCGGTGATAAAACAAATCACCGACACTATAGAAAAAGTAGAGGGCATTAAGCTCTTAGACGTAGACCCGGGTGAGGCTACAAACCGTACCGTTGTTACCTTTGTAGGCGAACCGGAACAAGTTATGGAAGCAGCTTTCCAAGCCGTAAAAAAAGCTGCCGAACTCATCGATATGCGTCACCACCATGGCGCACACCCTCGTATGGGAGCTACCGATGTTTGTCCTCTTGTACCGGTGGCAGGTGTAACTTTGGCAGAATGTGCAGAATTTGCTCGTCAACTTGGTCGTCGTATTGGTGATGAACTTGGTGTGCCTGTTTATGCTTACGAGGCTGCAGCATTCACCCCCGAACGTAAAAACTTGGCAGTTTGCCGTAAAGGCGAATACGAGGCTCTTAGCAAACGTTTTGGAGTAAAAGAGGAAAACCCCGACTTTGGTCCTACCACTTGGACAGAGGCTACAGCTAAATCGGGTGCTACTGCAGTGGGTGCTCGCGACTTCCTTATAGCTGTAAACTACAACCTAAACTCTACTTCTACTCGCCGTGCCAACGCTATTGCTTTCGATGTCCGTGAAAAAGGTCGTCCAATGCGTGAAGGCGGCTCGCCTGTAGGCAAAATTATGAAAGATGAGAATGGCAAGAACATAATGATTCCAGGCACTCTTAAAGGTACAAAAGCTATAGGTTGGTTTATAGACGAATATGGCATTGCACAGGTGTCAATGAATATTACCGATGTAAACGCCACTCCTCTTCACGTGGCTTTCGACGAGGTATGCCGTTGCGCTGCAAATCGAGGTCTTCGTGTTACCGGAACCGAAATTGTAGGTCTTATCCCAAAATCTACTCTTATAGAGGCTGGTAAATATTTCCTTCGTAAACAACAACGCTCTGTTGGTATCCACGACGAGGAAATTATAAAGATAGCCGTTAAATCTATGGGCTTGGACGAGCTTAAACCTTTCAACCCCGAAGAGAAAGTTATCGAATATCTTATCGAAGATAAATCTAAAAAGAAACTTGTTGACCTCACATGCACAGGTTTTGCTAGCGAAACAGCTTCTGAAAGTCCTGCTCCCGGTGGCGGTTCTATCTCGGCTTATATGGGTGCACTCGCTGCTGCTCTTGGCACTATGGTGGGCAACCTTTCAAGCCATAAACCGGGCTGGGATGCTCGTTGGAACGAGTTCTCAGAGTGGGCAGAAAAGGGTCAAGAGTTAATGACACGCCTACTTTGGTTGGTTGACGAGGATACTGAGTCGTTTAACCGCATAATGGCAGTATTTGGTATGCCAAAATCGACTGATGAGGAGAAAGCCGCTCGTGCTGCTGCTATGGAGGCTGCTACCCTCTATGCTACTCAAATTCCTTTGGAAACTATGAAAGCATCGGTAGCTACATTCCCACTTATCCGTGCTATGGCATCGGAGGGAAATCCTAACTCGGTTTCTGATGCCGGTGTAGGCGCTCTCGCTGCTCGTGCTGCTGTTCTTGGTGCATTCCTTAATGTAAAAATCAACGCTGCCGGACTTAAAGACCGTGCTGCTGCCGATGCACTTGTTGCAGAAGCTCAAGCAATCGCAGATGAGGCTTGCCGTCAGGAGTCAGAAATCATAGAGATAGCTAACTCTAAAATTGGATAATTGATACTTATATGTAGTAAAGATATAACTGGGGGTGAAGCTGTATGGCATTACTCCCAGTTATTGTAAATATGGTCTCTAAGTATTGGCACTTTCACTTTTTTTGTCTACCTTTGTCAGCCGAAAAGAGGGTACGTAAAACCCCTTTTGGTATGTATTTTAACCATTATCATCTATGAATATTCTCATCACTGGCGGAGCTGGTTTTATTGGCTCGCACGTAGTTAGATTGTTTGTTAACAAATATCCAGAATACAATATCATTAACCTCGATAAACTCACCTACGCAGGCAACCTTGCCAATCTTCGAGACATTGAGTGTAAACCCAATTATACTTTTGTGCGTGCCGACATTTGCGATTTCGATCGTATGATGGAAGTCTTTGCTCAATATAAGATCGATGGAGTAATCCATCTCGCTGCCGAGAGCCACGTAGACCGCAGTATTAAAGACCCTTTCACATTTGCTCGCACCAATGTTATGGGTACTCTCTCGCTTCTTCAAGCAGCTAAACTTACATGGGAGTCTTTGCCCGAAAAGTATGAGGGCAAACGTTTTTATCATATTTCTACCGATGAGGTGTATGGCGCATTAGAGTTGACAAACCCCGAGGGCGTTGAACCTCCTTTTACTACTACAGCCTCCTCTTCGGAACATCATTTGGCATACGGCAAGGAGTTTTTCTACGAAACAACAAAGTACAATCCTCACTCGCCATATTCGGCAGCAAAAGCATCGTCCGACCATTTTGTTCGTGCCTATCACGACACGTATGGTATGCCAACTATTGTTACCAACTGTTCCAACAACTATGGACCATATCAGTTTCCCGAAAAGCTAATTCCACTATTTATAAACAATATCCGTCATCGCCGTCCACTGCCGGTATATGGAAAAGGCGAAAATGTGCGCGACTGGCTCTATGTTGATGACCACGCACGAGCTATCGACCTTATTTTTCATCGAGGCACGATAGCAGAAACATACAATATTGGTGGTTTTAACGAGTGGAAAAATATCGACCTCATACATGTAATGATAGCTACAGTAGATCGACTATTAGGTAATCCCGTAGGTGCAAGTCTCGACCTCATTACATACGTTACCGATCGTGCAGGACACGATATGCGCTATGCTATCGACTCTACAAAACTCCAGAAAGAACTCGGATGGGAACCTTCACTCCAATTTGAAGAAGGCATAGAACGCACAGTACGTTGGTATCTCGACAATCAAGAGTGGATGGATAACATCACCTCTGGCGAATACGAAAATTATTACGATTCAATGTATAAGGATAGATAAACAATAAAAAAGGACATCTAAAGTAGATGTCCTTTTTTTGTTTACCGACTGCGGCAATATTTTCAAATTTCCTCTCCATTATACCACATACGTTTTCCGAGGATGGTGCAGAATATCATTTTTACATCGAGTAGAAAAGAGTAGTTGTGTAGGTAGTAGAGGTTTATGCGTACTTTGTCGGGAAATATTACCTCATCGTTGTAACGCTGTGGGTCAGGAACTGAAGCAAGTAGCTCCTCTTCATTACGATACTTCAGGCTCGCTGGTCCAGTTATACCCGGTCTTAGTTGTAGTATTTCGCGCTCTTCGGCTTGTAGAGTGTCGGCATATCCTGGTACATCGGGTCGTGGTCCTACAAACGACATATCGCCTATTAGAACATTCCACAACTCGGGTAGCTCGTCTATCTTACAACGACGAAGCACTGCGCCAAGCGGTGTTATGCGGCTCTCGCCTGCTACCGATACCGATGAGCCGTTGTGCGCAACTGTCATAGTGCGGAACTTATACATTGTAAATGTCCGCCCATTACGTCCAACACGTTTCTGACTAAATATAGCAGGTCCGTCCGTCATCTTTATTTTTATGATGATAGACACCACTGCTAAAAGCGGCCATATAAGTAGTAGCCCCACAAAGGCTGCCACTCGGTCAAATATATATTTTAATATCATAAACTATTAGTGTTGTTGAGTTTATGTCGAAACTAATTTTGTTTTATAAATATGTCGAAACTGATAATTTTTTTTCTTCGTTGTTGAATATATAATTACAGGAAACTATATAGAATTGACACTGTATAGTTTCCTGATAATTGTGAGGTTTTGTTGTGTAATTCCGTTAATCTACCACAAAGGTTGAATGTTCATTATTGAGATTGTTATCGTTTCGATCGTATATTTTTACGCCATTGATATATATATCTTTATAATAAAACGACCAATTTGTACAACCTTCAACTGTAATGGTTTCTTCTGAAACAAAAATAGTACGAATAGTATCTACATTGACATCGTGTAAATCCCATTTTATAAGCAAAGTGGCTTCTTGTGTGTCTTCTACACAATCAACTACAATAGTGCCATCATTGTGTTTGTGAACATAATTCCCCAATTTACCCAAATCAACGCATAATGAGTTCTGTATAGAATCAAGGTAATACCCTGGGCGATTATTAAATCCATCGTTATACAATTTGACTTCACATCCGTCAGAAGAAAGACAATACATAAAAACCGAGTCTACATTGATATAGTTAGGATGTGTAGGATCTAATAGATTATTACCTGCCGCATTTTGAACAAAGAATTGTCGGTATGTATCAAACTCATAGTTAACGTAGCATCTACGGCAAGAAACTGCCAAAAACATAAGAGAGACCACAAGACTGGTTAAAAGAAAAAAATACTTTTTCATAGTGCTAAGGTGTTATATGGTAAATACATCTTTTTTTGTATTTGTAGTTGGGAAATTTATCCTGAGTGTTTCGATCTATATCTATTAAACTATCAGAAACATCCCAAATACAACGAGAGAACCAATTGTCATATCTACCATCCCAACCATAATTATAGTGTAAATAATATTTTGTGATAGTAAAATTGGTATTTCTACACTTGCTAAAATGTTCTTCTTCGACATACCGATAACCATCAATAATATATGCGTGGCAATCGGTGTAATCTTCTATGTTAAAAAAATTAGTCCAAAAAGAATTTATTTTGGTACCACATCCATCTACATAGATTGGATGTTTCTCATTTATTAACTCTGTGTAGATTTTATTATAATCAAAATCTGCATAGTCGGCTTGTTTACTATAACCATAAGTGGTAACCAATGCATTTTTAGCATCAGCAGAATAAGCTCCAGAACCACCTGCTGCATACTTCATATTGACATTAATGCCTATATTACGAAGTAATTTTGCAACTTCGTAATCGCCAGAAGTCATATTGCTATAATTTGAAACGCAACTATTGGGCATAATTGACCAATTAAATGTGTTTGGATAAGAATGAAATTTCATAATCTGAGCCGTAGCCACGGCTACACATCCTGTGGGGTAATGATTTGGTGCATAAAAATTATAAGGTGTTCCTTGTCCCCATGTAGTCTTACAATATTCGCCATACTGAACTTCTTTAACATCTAACAAAGTAGTTGCTGTTCCAAAGCAAGGATCAGTTGAAATTGTATTATCAAGATTGCTATTAATAATAATATTATCAGCCCTCGTCAAATTGACCCATTTTATTCCATTACTAATTGGAATTTCTTTGGGGATATGTGCTTCGCTATCATTATCTTTAATCATTTTATTGATAACAATGGCTTCAAATACTAAAGAACTAAATCCATCGGGAATTAAGTCCGCCTCAGATTGTTCACGTGGTTTAATAAAACTTTCTTTTTCAGAATATGACAATATTGGTTCATTTCGTATATCGGCTGAAGTCATAACATATCCGTAAGGTTTAAAATTAACGATATAGATAGCTGTTTCTCCTTCCCAATCGACAATAGAATCGACATTTTGGATGCCAACCACTTGCTCATCAACATATTTTTTGTAAAAATTGATAGCGGCAGACATTGCAACATTTTTATCTACGTTTGAGACGTAGCGGACATCTTCTCTCGCAGCATGTTGTGCCGTTGGCGGTTGGTTCGGAATTGGTACATCAACCATTCCATTTTTTGTACATGAACTCAACCCCCATAGAAAGACTAGCCCATATAAAAGTAATATTTTAGTTTTCATTGCGATGTGTATTGGTTTGTAACCTAATTTGATACAAAAGGATACATTCATAAATGTAATATTGAGAATGCAACCTACATCGTGCTACAAGTCCCACGCTTCATCATCTTTGCACTACGATGATGAAGCTGCGACACTCATAATTTGTCGTACGGATATACCAAATGAAACTAAGGAAATGATACATAAACGTTGTTGTTTTGTATATTACTAAAATATTTTTTACTGAACTAATTAAGAAAAAAATAAAAAAGTATGTTAATGCGTTGCAAAGGTAATCATTATTTTCGAATAAACAAATGTTTTTGTAATTATTTTTTATAAAAACGTTTTATTGTTTTGTTTGTTGGTTACGTTGCACATATATAGTTTGTTAAGTGTTTAGTTGTGTTGTGCTATTTTTATGTAGCGGATTACTGTGAGGAGGTTGTAGACGAAGTGATTTTCTATTTTCATGTTGAGTAATTTAGAGGGTGTGAGCCACGCTAATGGGCGAATGACTATGCCAAGCAGTGGCGGAAATGCTATCTGTAGGTGGGTGTACACTCGACGGAAACCGAAGTATTTTATCAGAAATTCGTTAAATTCTGTTTTGTGGCGGACGTTGCGTTGTCCGTTCGATATTATTGCTCTGTGCGCTGCTATGTCATCGGCGTATGTTGTTAGCACGTGGTCGAGCAAAGCAAAGTTTACGTTGAGCCGTTCGCTCGTGGGGCGTGCTTTTTGTTGGTCAAGAACTATAACTCCGTCTTTTCGTTTTACTATATGTAGGTAGCCATCAACACCATTCTCCTCCCCAAAGGCTAAATAAAATTCGTGGCAGCTGTCTGCCTCTAAATTGTCGATATAACGACAGAACCACTCGGCGGTAAATTGCGACAAGTTGGGTTTGTACTCCTCTGGATAGTTGTCAAACGAGGCTACCATTACATCGCATATCTGCTGCAAGTATTCCTTGGGGTCGACTTTCTCAATGCGGAAGTTCTTTCGCCCCTTATTTATCTCGTAGCGGCGTTTGGCAGGTAGTTGCTTTAAATCATACTCACAGTCGTTTATGGTGTACCACCACTCGGTAGGGTGGGGGCAGTCGTAGTTGGTGGGGTATAGCACAAATAGCGGTCTGCGTGGTAAAGCCATTGCCTTTACTACATTGCGATACCTAATTTTGTTCTGTATATGCTCTGTCTCGGGGTGAGATTGCACTACTGCTCCTCCATAATATTTCCAAACTATGTTACTCATCTCGTCTTGCAAATTTCTTAAATATATAACCTCTTATGCCATTGGGCATACACACTTGTAGTACAAAGCGGATAGCTATGTTGTATAGGGTAAGTGGAAAACCATTTATGTTGTGGCTGAACATCCACCACATAAGCCGAGCTTCGGACTTAAAATATTTCCATCCTCCGCGGCGAGCATACATCTCTTCGCCCACTCGTACATCTACCAATATCTCTGGCAAGTTAGCAAACTTAGCCCCTGCGAGCATCATTCTTAGCCATAGGTAGTAGTCCTCATCGTAGTGCCAATGCTTATAGTTTCCTGCTGCCAGTACAGCATCTCGGTGCATCGTAACCGACATTTGGTTAAACGGACAGCGACGTTTCATATAGTGTCTAATGTCGGCATCTGTCAATGGCACTCGGCGAATGCCTACTCTCTGGTCGGGGGTGTCAATAAATTCGGCAATCTGCCCACCAACAATATCAACGTCGGGGTGAGAGGTAAGAAAAGTCATCTGTTGTTGAAATCGGTCGCTGCGTGCTATGTCGTCGGCATCCATTATGGCAATATAGGGGTAACGGCAATTTTCTATGGCTATATTTCGTGCCTTGCCATGTCCTTGGTTTTCAGGAAGAGCTATAAGGCGAATGTGTTCGTAGCGAGCCATATACTCACACACAACACTCTCCAATTCCGCAGGTATTGGTCCGTCCTGAAGAATGACAATCTCATCGGCAGGCATTGTTTGACCTATAATGCTCTCCAATGCTATGCGAAAGTGACTGGGGTTGTCGTTCTTATATATATTTATGGTTGCGCTAAATTTTTCCATTACTTACTATTTCGTATTTAGTTGACAGATAGCGTTGTACGTACGGCTACAGTTATTGCTATCGCGAAAGGCAAAAAACTGCTTTGCACGAGCGGCATATTGTGGGTTGTTTGCAAAGTCGCTGTTTATTACTCCTGCAATCCAACCGATAATTTCGTCCTCGGAACTTACTATAGGTCCAAAGCCATTGTTGCAGTACGAAAAATACCCTTCGCCATACTGTCCTTGGCGGAACTTGTCGTAGTCGAACTGATAGTAAGCTAACGGTTTATCCATATATGCAAAGTCGAAATATATGCTCGAATAGTCGGTGATAAGGGCTGCCGACTCCATTAGTAGCTGTTGTACATCGTAGTGGCGGTCGTCGGCAACGATAATGCGGTCTGTTGCCAATGTTTTGAAATGACTAATATATTGCTGCATATTGGCGTGTGGGTAGAAGAATAGGGTAGTGTCGGTTGCTATGAGCATTGTTTTTAGTTGTTCGTTAGCAAGTAACGCACTCCACACTCTGTAGTATTCTGAGTCGGTGAACGTGGCTGATTGCTCGAAATGTGTGGTATCCGACGATATGCGTCCAAGCCACTCGCGCCACGTGGGCATAACAAGTATTTGTCGGTGGACGGTGTGTGGCGATAGCAAGTTGTCGTAACGAGCAAAACCTACTAACTTCGCCACTGCCTCAGGGTAGTTGAGTGTAGAGACAACGAACTGTTGTTCACGAGAGGCAGCGCACGAGAACATATCGAAATGCGATATCTTATAGTTGAGCCATGCCACATTGTTTTGTGTTATGCCGTGCTGCAAGAATATGCGGTGATTGTTCTTGTGCAGGTAGTTTTCCATTACGAAGCAGAGGGCGGCATTGGGGTTGCCATCCTTTTGCGAACTAATGTTGTATTGGGCAGCAAAGTAGTAAATCCAGTGGCGGAGAGTGCGTGGACGGATAGTTGTGCCAAGAGTATCCACTTTTTGGAAGTCGGCAGACAAGGGGTTGATAACATATACGGCATCTACTTCTGGTTGTTGTAAACGCAAGTAACGGAAAAACCAGTAACCATTGTCGCGGGCCTCGCCTTGGCGTTCCATAACGAGCCATAACTCTTTGCGCCACAGACGGTATATAGGGGCAACAATCAATGCTATTAGCATAAGCGGCAGTGCTGCAATATCGTGCCACTTTACAAATTTTAGGCGTATAAGAAAATCGTGCATAGTGTCGGTTTCGGTGCTGTTATGAAAAGAGTTCTATCCAATACTGCTCGGTTTTTTCGGCGGAGAAGAGGTTTTCTGCTTTCTGTTTTGAGCATTGCCCCATAGCAAGTAGTTCGTTGGTGGTCAGCGATGCAGCTTTGAGTAGTGCAGCTTTTATCGACTCTGATGAGTGCGAATTGCATAATATGCCGTTGGTGTTGTCTACTAATATTTGGTAGTCCGACACTGTGGTCATAACAATAGGTTTCCCAACCATCATACCCTCTAATATTACATTTGGCAGTCCCTCGCGGTGACTGAAAAGTGCTACTAAATCAGCCTGGTTCATTAGATTATGAATGTCGCTTGACGCCTCGTGCAGTGTAATTGTCTCTTGAAGGTTGTGCTTTTTTATGTTGTCGCATGCAAGGCTGTATGCCTTGCCACCATCGAACGATATGGCGGTAGGTACTTTACCGTACCAGTCTATGTGGAACTGTTGGCGTTCTTCGGGCGTCATTGTTGCCAATGCCGCTGTAAGTCCGTCGGGGTTTTTTACATCGTAGAGTGTTGCTGCTACAACAATGTTTAGTTTGTTGTTGCGGCGTGGGGTATAAGATGATGTTATTTCACGCAAGGTTACGGTGTTGTATATAACCTTTAATTTTTTCTCATACTGTGGGTAGTGCTTTAACCACATTTGCCGTGCCATATCGGAGTTGCACACAATAGAATTTGCCATACGTTGGAAAAAGCAGAATATCTTGCCACGAGTGCCGTGGAATATATGTTCGCTTGTGTTGCGCTCGCCATTCACCACCTTCCAGCTATGACCGCCCACGGCAGCTATGTTGTTTAAGAAGTTTGCCACTTCGAGGAACGACACTACCACATCGTAACCTCCACGGCGTATAAAACGTCTCACCTCAATAATGCGATTGAGGTAGTTTGGAAGGTCTTGCCAATGAATAGTTATACCATTCTCCACCAATATTGGCGAGTAGAAGTCAACATCCTTTGAGTAGACTAAAAATTCAATATCGTAGCCACGGCTTTTGAGCATACAAGCCACCGTCACCATCTGCCTCTCGGCACCTCCCGATGACAGTTCAGGAGTAAGAAAAAGTATTCGTTTCATCGGTTAAGAAATTGTGTCAGAGGTAGTGATTTCTTTTTGTTGCTGTGCGATAGTTTTTGTAGTTGGTTTTTTATTGCCCATATACAAATCGGCTATACATAGTCCTAAGCATAACGACAAGGCAAGCGATATTGAGCTGTATGACATAGAAAATAGTGTTGACGCAAACAGCTTGAACGTTGTTAGAGCCAGAGCTACGCTGTAATCGTTATGCCTGATTTTGTGCGATTTCATTACTGCCATTGCCAAAGCAATAAAGAAGAAAAGGAAAATCATTACACCCACCAAACCATTGCAGGTGAGAATTTCAATCCAGTCGTTGTGAGCAAAATTGCCGGCAATGCCTATTGTGCTGTCAGCTCCATTGCCAAAGAGTATTTGTGCTGCTGTGGTTTCGTAGTAGAAGTGGTGGAGTAGTGGTAAAACCAATTCGTCACGCCCCGAGGTGTTGCCGTTCAATGTCTCTTCTATGCGAGATTGAAAATAGTCGCTTGTAGATATAAATTGCACTACATACACACCTATGGCTATCACTATCAAAGTGGTAATGCCTATTATTGCATAGCGGCTACGCCCTTTGGTACTATTAATTTTCTCATACAAGAAGTAGGCTATCATTAGTGAACCTATGAGTATAGCACCGCGTTTTATGGATAGAAAAATAAATATGGTACAAATGCCAAGCAGTGTATTTTGCATCCACGTTTTTCCTTTCCATAGGTAAAGTAGTGGAATGAGGGACACAAATGAGTATCCAACATTGTTGGTAAACTCTTCGCTATTTTCGCCATTATCTAATGCATCCATCAACAACTCCTCTTGTTTCATAAAGAATGTTATGATAGTACGTATTACGAAGAAAAGTATCCAGTAGTTAATCCACCGCTCACCGATAGCTCCTTTTTTAGCAAAATAGTAGAACGCATATATAGGTAACATCGACATATACACGTTTTGCAAATATTTGTACTGCGCCCACGGTTCGGAACTGAAATGTAAGAAGTACACATTGCCACTTGCCATATATACTAAGCCGTAGATTGTAAACATTACAATCAAAGCGTTGAGTGCCTTTATAAATAGGGGTCGCTTTCGAGTTTTATTTACTACTACCGCATAGTATATCGACATAAGCAGTGTCAACACCAACAGCAGATGCGATACAATGCCCCCTTTGTCGTACAATATACCTTGCGCCAAATACAAAGTCCACAGTGAAGAGTAGAGTATAAAAGCGTGTGTCGTTTTCAATTTAACTTTCTATTTGTTAGGTAGTTTTATGAGGTTGCCAAAGTATAGGTCCATTTCGGGTAAACGATTACGGTCAAATCCGCTGGCTGGGTAGAATGTAAGTTCGCCAAAATATATTTTGCCGCTAACGTTATAGAGGTCAACTCTTACAAAAGGTATATTTTTTGAAAGATTGGCTGCAATTCCAAACATTTTGTCTAAATTCTCTGGGCGAGGCAGGGTGAAGTCGGCAGGAGCTTCTTTGCCGCGTTTGTTGTAGCGACAGAGTTTCCATTCCTTGTCGAAGAAGTAGAATTTAGGGTCGCCAATTTGGCGGTCGATACATATCATTACTGCATCTACATAACCATCGAAACAATAGAATTTATAGTCGCATAGTTCGCCAACCGCAGGGTCTTCTAAGTACTCTTCGGCAAAGATGCAAGGTTTTACATTCTTGTATGGCCACTCGCGGTACCAACTAAATATATCCTCTTTTAGCGATTCTTCTAATTGGCATTTAGCCGCCTCGCAGTCGAAAGTAGCTTTGTTCTTGCAAATCACCACGCCGTGGTTGCCTCCGCTATGGTTGGTTTTCAGTACAAACTTGTCGGGTAGGGCATCGAAGTCTATTTCGTCGAACGACTGCCACACTCCGAGAGTTTTTACCACATACTCCTTGCCAATGGTTTTGCCGATATACTCTTTTACCTGAACTTTGTCGACGTAAGAGGTGTATCTTGGCTGACGGTCGTAGAGTTTTAACCATTGCAACTTTTCGTTCATAGTCTTCGGATGGCGAAGATCTAACTTCTTACCCATCTCTCTTCGGTACCTAATCTTCAAAAAAATCCTATCAGGTAGCAGCATAAAAATCTTATGCAGTAATGTATCGAGTTTGTTCATATTAGGTCTATAAAGGTATCTGTCTTTTTGGGGAATAATGGTATAATCTGGGGTAATAGTTTGTACTTGCCTCCGATATAATTCATTGGTGAGCAAATGTATAGGTTTTGTAAACCATAACTTGCGGCAGGCTCTTTGGCAGGTCTATTTGTATCGGTAGTTTGCAAGTTTGTGTATTTCATCATAGATTATTGGTTCCTAACTTATTGTTCGTTTGAGAACTCTGTTAGATACGAATAGTGGTCTGTTAGGTTGCCATTGTTTAATATTGTGGCTCGTTGAATAAGTGGGGCTGCTGTGTTTCCGCTTAGGAGTAGTGAAAATACTTGTTCGGATAGCATCTCTCCAAAATAGCGGCTTGTATCTATGGCAAGTGCATTGGGACAGGTGTCTACTGCCATAACCGTTATGTTACGTTCGTTAGAGAATGCTCTTTCTTCGGCTTGTGTCGTTGGATTATAGTCGTAAAAGGGTGCATCGTGTGTTGACGAGCGTAGAGTAGATTTTATGCTGCCTTTTATGTCGCAAGTTATGTCGCTTATAATGCGTATCTTGTTTTGTGGACTATTTAGGTCTTCTTCAGTTAGGTATATAGGTTGACCATTTGCCCAAAAATGGCACGATACCATTACATCGCTCACTCTATAGAAACGGTCAAAACTACTTTGGTATGTTTGTGGGTTAGCTTTGAAATCTTGTCTGTCGAATGTGGTATAGGCACTACCGTTTTTAGCTACTAAATCATTGAGCGTGGCAACGCAAAAACAAGGCTTATCCGACTGACAATTTATATATTCGTCTACGCTAAGCTGCTCAATGCCTATTTGCGACAACGTATAAACTGCACCTTGCGACACTCTGCCGTTACCGGTAACAACTATTTTTATTGGTGGCAATGTAAGACTGCGAAGTCGCGATAACAATATATCCATTGTAAAATTACGGTCGGGCTTTTCTAAGTTGTATAGATTGTATTTCAAGCCGTATGCACGCAGCGTGTTGTAAACTCCTACTACGCCTGCCCACCAACCAAAAGCACAAACTCGCACACCTTGTTCATCAACTAAGTACTCGTAATCCGAAAATGTAATGCCAAGTGCCATCATTCGTTGGAGAAGTGGACGATTGTATTCTTGTTTTTTAGCTAAATGACCAAAAAAGAAGTAGTGCTTATTTGGAATAAGTGTTTCTAAACTAACCTCTTTTATTCCAAATAATAAATCGCAGTCGCTTACATTGTCCACTACTGGAATATTCAATGTTCGATATTCATCATCGTCATAGCAACGTGTGTCACTACTTTGAATAATAAATTTGGCATTTGGGTACTGTTGTTCCAATGCTATTATTTGCCGAGGTGAGAGTGCTACACGATTGTCTTCTGGAACTTTTGTTTCGCGAATAATTCCAATTTTCATAGTGTGGTATATGTTTGATGTTTGTATAATCTTATTTTTCGCTTTGTCGCTTGATATGTCTTGCAAGTATCATTGAGCCGAAACCTAATGCGCCACGAGTGGCTGTTATTGTTATAGCAGCTCCCATAACTCCGAAACTCTTTACCAATATAATTGCCATTACCAAGCCACAAAGCGAAACCCAAGTGGTGAGCTGTCGGAGTGGTCGTTCATGCCCTGTAACTATTAGATAATTGGTGCCATATACGCTTGTTAGCGAAAGGAATATTATAGAGAGCGACATTATGCGAAGTATGGGTATGGCAGTATCAAACTCTGGAGTAAAGAATATTTTTATGATTAGTGGTGCGCCAAAGAATAGCACAATAGTAATCACTGCTGCTAATAGTATGTTAATGCGAGTAAAGATGTAATGCTTGTCAATTCGTCGCGAGAGAAATGGAAAAAATGTGCGAGATAGAACCGACATAAATTTCTGGGCTATATCTACAAATTTTGCACCTGCATCCAAAATGCCGTTGGCAGCTGTTCCGCCTACAAATCCTAAAAATATGCTTGAAAATGAGTTGTACAGCGATGGACATATATTGTTTATAAATACGTCGGTCGAGCCTTTTATTGTACTGGTCACCTCTTGCCACGAGCTGCGTTTTAACCCATAACCCCATTTGTGTATAATAAGGTATATTGCCACAATGCCGCACAGCAAATAACTGCCCGATGTCAGTAGTGGGTGTATCATATAGTCGTTAGGTTTCTGTATAAAAACAAATATTGCTGCTGTAAATAATATCTTTATGGCAAAATTGAAGATAGTTATATATTTCATTCGCTCCAACGCTTGAAAAAACCATTCGGGAAACATAATATGCCCTGGAATTATTAAGAACGAAATGAGTATTATTGCTGCATTTTCTCTAAATTGCGGAATTATTAAAACACACGCAGTTAGCACTATAAATGAGGCAACCATAAGCAGTAACCTTGCCCATAGTACGTTGGAAAAGATTGTGGACACCCTTTCTTTATCATCTCGGCATCGTGCTACCTCACGAGTGGCGGTAAAGTTGAAACCCCAGTCGGCAATAGTCTGAAACCATACTATAATAGCATTGGCAAAAGCAATTTTGCCAAAACCCTCAACCCCTATTACTCTTGCCAAATAGGGCATAGTAATAAGAGGAAACACGTAGCCGGCTATCTGTAAAAGTGACAGATAACCAAAGTTCGACACTAACGTGCGTGCATCCTTACTCTTCTTTACCCTGTTGGCAGTATCTTTTATCGACATTGTCGTAGCTTACACAATTATATTAAGCTCTTGTGGGGAGCAATTTATATTTGCAAAGTTAGCAATATTATTTGACAAGGACAATTGGCATAAGCTGATTATTCCCGAAATGTGATTATAAATGACCTTTTTATTGATGATTTAACCCATTGTCAGATTTTTTTAGAGGATGAATGAGCAAAAATTATAGTAAAGAATAATTGAAACATTGAATAAATGTTGTAGCTTTGTTGTCTCGAATAAAACTTTTCCTCTATGAACTATAATGATAATGAAATATATAACCGTATTCATTTTGCCGTTATGGCTATTGAATGTGGTGCTCGTAAATTGGGCATTTCCAGTAAGGAGATGCATGAACGGTTACTAAAGCAGGGTTTGATACATCGCCGTTTAATTAAAAAGTACGATGTTCTTCATACCCAGAGCCTTGATTGGGTAGCTGATGATATTAGTGAAACACTGTTAAATTGGGAGGCTGAGGTATGATGACGCTTTATCATGGTTCGTATTTGTCTGTTTCGATGCCACTTGTTAAATTGGGTAGAAGAAAGGTGGATTTTGGTCAGGGTTTCTATGTTACAAAACTGCGAAAACAAGCTGTATCGTGGGCTGAAACAATAGCCGAAAGGAAAGGGCGTGGTGTTGAGCCTACATTATCTACTTATCTGTTCGATTATGAGCGGGCAAATGTCAATGGATATAGATTTATGGTTTTCGAGTTGTACATCTTAGAATGGCTTAGTTATGTGGTAGATTGTCACAGGGGGGGGGCGATGCAGAATCTATATGATGTTGTTGATGGTGGTGTCGCTAATGTCAATGTTATTGATACTGTTGAAGATTTTGAAAATGGCATAATCACAGCAGAGCAGGCTCTTGGTCAGTTGAGATATAAAGAGATAAATCATCAGATATGTATCCTCAATCAAGCGGTTGTGGATAAATATTTGTCTTTTAAGTCGGCAGAAATAGTAAAAGAGGAGAATAGTTTATGAGAGATACAGTACTTTGGCGAAAACTAAGTCGTGTAATAATGCTGTTGGCCGATGCTCTACAAATTGATGCTGAGCGGGCTCTTGACTTATTTTACACTACTAACGTTTACCGATTCAATTAATTGATCCTAAATATGGTCTGCAATTGATGAGTGACGATTATATTCTTGAAGAGTTATTGTGCGAATTGAGGAATACATAATAAGTTAGCAGTTTCCTATCAAATAGATAAAAGGATGTACTTTTCCACATTGTAGTGGGGAGTACATCCTTTTATTGTGTATAAGCTAAATTATTAAATTAGAATTTAGCGTTGTGCATGTCGCCTGTTTCGGCAAAGGCTTTGTGCATAGCAAAGCAGGTGTCCATATTCATTGGAGTGTGAGCTTTGGGGGCTGTCTCTAAATAGCTGCGAAGCATATCGCGATATTCGGGTGCTACACAGTTGTCTATGATGCAGTGCGCACGTTGGATTGGCGATTTGCCTCTTAAATCGGCTACTCCATGTTCGGTAATTAACACTTTTACCGAGTGCTCCGATTGGTCAAGGTGCGATACCATAGGTACAATCGACGATATTTTACCGTCTTTAGCTGTTGATGGAGTGGTGAAGATAGATATGTAGGCATTGCGGGTAAAGTCGCAAGAACCACCTATACCATTCATCATCTTAGTGCCAAGTACGTGTGTAGAGTTTACATTGCCAAAGATGTCAGCCTCAAGAGCTGTGTTAATGGTTATAAGACCAAGACGACGAGCTACTTCCGGGTTGTTTGATATCTCTTGTGGACGAAGTACTATCTTGTCTTTGAAGAAGTCTAGGTTGTTGTACACGTCCTCTAAGATTGGTTGCGATACAGTGAGAGAGCAACCCGATGCAAACTTACAGTGTCCCTCTTTCATTAAGCCTATTACAGCATCTTGAATTACCTCGGTATACATTTCAAATGGTGGAATGTCGGGGTTTTCGCCAAGTGAACCGAGTACAGCATTAGCTATATTGCCTACACCCGATTGGATAGGTAGGAATTCAGATGGTATGCGTCCTGCCTTGATTTCGGCTGCAAGGAAGTTGGCTACGTTCTTACCAATGTTAGCAGTAACTTCGTCAACTGGCGAGAATTTGCCCACTTCGTTTGGACGATTGGTGTGTACAACGGCTATAATTTTTGCAGGGTCTACTTGTACGTATGGCTGTCCGCAGCGGTCAGATGGTTTGAACACGGGAATCTCACGGCGACGAGGAGGGTCTTGTGGCTCGTAGATGTCGTGCATACCTTCGAGTGCGGCAGGGTGAGCTGCATTGAGTTCAACAATAATATGGTCGGCAAGGCGGCAGATAGTAGGAAGTATGCCCACACCCGATGTGGGTACTATTTTGCCATCGTCGCTCAATGAACAAGCCTCTACAATAGCAAATTTAGGTTTTGGCATAAAACCGTAGCGCAACTCTTGTGCCAAGTGGCTAAGGTGCATATCGAAGTAGTGAGCCTCTTGTGCATTTAGACGAGTGCGGAGGTCTTTGTTCGACTGATATGGGGTACGGAATAGTATAGCATTAGCTTGTGCTAAAGCACCATCGAGACTGGCACCTGTCGATGCACCGGTGTACATACCAATCTTAAACTCTTTACCCTCGGCATGTGCAGCTTCGGCACGTGCTGCTATGGCTGTTGGTACTTCTTTTGGACAACCGGCAGGAGTAAAGCCGCTGAATCCTATGATGTCGCCATTGTTGACGAATGAGGCAGCCTCTGCGGCTGTCATTACTTTATAACTCATGATGTTTTTGTTAATGATTTTGTTATAGTTTTACGAGTTCCATTGTGTCGGTAGCTATGGTTAGTTCTTCGTCGGTAGGAATAACAACCACACGAACTTTCGACTCTGGAGTAGATATTTCTATCTCTTCGCCACGACAGTTGTTTTTCTTTGCATCGTATTTTACACCCAGGTATTCGAGACCTTTACAAATGTATTCGCGGGTAACAATTTGGTTTTCGCCAATGCCGCCGGTAAATACAAGGACGTCTACACCACCAAGAGCAGCGGTGTAAGCTCCAATATATTTAAGCAAGCGATACTCGAACATATCAAGAGCCAAGCGAGCACGTTTGTCGCCTTTGGCAATAGCGGCTTCGATGTCGCGCATATCGCTCGATATGCCCGAAATGCCCATTACACCCGATTTCTTATTTATTATTTGGTTTACACCGTGAGCATCGAGATTTTCTTTCTCCATTATGTAGGTCATAGCACCAAGGTCAACATCGCCACAGCGAGTACCCATAACCAAGCCCTCAACTGGAGTAAGACCCATAGATGTGTCTATCGATTTGCCATTGCGGATAGCGGTAACTGAGCCACCACCACCAACGTGAGCTGTTATGATTTTGGTATTGTTGTAGTCTAAGCCCAAAAATTCGCAAGCACGGCGCGATACATAGCGGTGACTTGTTCCGTGGAAGCCGTAGCGGCGCACACCATATTTCTCGTAATATTCGTATGGTAGAGCATACATATAGGCGTGTGCAGGCATAGTTTGGTGGAATGCAGTGTCAAACACTCCCACTTGTGGTACATCGGGGAGAATTGCGGTGATAGCAGCTACACCTTTGAGGTTGGCAGGGTTGTGAAGAGGGGCAAGGTCGGTACAAGCCTCCATTTGTTTAATTACTTCGGGGGTGATTATTACCGAGGTGTTGAATTTCTCGCCACCATGCACTAAGCGATGTCCAACAGCCTCTATCTCTTTGAGCGAGCTTATGCAGCCATATTCGGGGTGAACAAGGGTTTCGAGAATGAGTTGTACACCCACGGTGTGCTCGGGCATCTCTTTTTCGATGATTTTCTTAGAACCGTCGGACATTACAAATTTGAGGAATGAGTCAGGCAAACCGAGTTTTTCTATGCCGCCTTGTGCCATTACCTCACGAGTGGTCATATCGTAAAGTTTGTACTTGATTGACGAACTTCCGCAGTTTAATACTAATATTTTCATGGTCGTATTGTATAAATGGGTGACTTTCGTAAAGAAGCCACCCAATTTTGTGTTTATTATTTTTTAGCAGCGATAGCTTGGTTACAAGTGATAGCTATCATACGTTCGATATCGCTCACCGAGCATCCACGGCTAAGGTCGTTGATAGGGGCAGCCATACCTTGAAGTACTGGACCAATAGCCTCTGCACCACCAAGACGTTGTACCATTTTGTAGCCTATATTGCCAACTTCCAACGATGGGAATACAAGGGTGTTGGCATGACCGGCTACTTTTGAACCTGGAGCTTTGAACTCGCCAACCGAAGGAACCATAGCGGCATCGGCTTGTAGTTCGCCATCGATCATCATATCGGGAGCCATTTTTTGAGCCAATGCGGTAGCCTCTACTACTTTGTCGACTAATTCGTTGCTTGCGCTGCCTTTGGTAGAGAAGCTAAGCATAGCAATGCGAGGCTCTTTGCCTGCAACGGCACGCATAGTTTCGCCGGTAGCAACAGCTATCTGAGCCAACTCTTCGGCAGTTGGGTTTGGCATAACAGCCACGTCGGCAACCATAAGCATACCATCTTCGCCATACTCTTTTGCATTAGAGAAGAGCATTAAAGCACCCGATACGCAAGTCATTCCAGGTTTTGTCTTAACAATTTGAAGAGCAGGACGAAGTACGTTACCGGTAGTATTTTGTGCGCCGGCGAGCTGACCATCGGCATCGCCCGATTTTATCATTAAGCAACCAAGATACAATGGGTCTTTTGCCAATTTGGTAGCCTCTTCTATGGTCATACCCTTTTTCTTGCGAAGTTCGGCAAGGAGAGTAGCATATTTTTCGAGATTTGGGTTGTTCTCGGGGTCAACAATAGTAGCTTCGCTAATGTGGTCGAAACCTTTCTCTTTAGCCAAACGAGCTATCTCATCGGGGTTGCCAATGAGGATAATTTTAGCAACTTTGTCGCGAAGAGCAGAGTTGGCAGCTTCGAGAGTACGAAGTTCAGTACCTTCGGGGAGAACGATGCGCTGCAAGTTAGCTTGTGCGCGCTGTTTGATTTCTTCTAAGAGTTTCATGTTTTCTATGTGTATTTATTATTAATTAATTAGCTTGTTTGAGGAATAGCTTGTATTGAACAATTGCTCTTTTTGCCTCTATCCATAAAGACTACAAAGTTACAAATATCTATTCACAATACAAAGATTATCTTAAAAAATCACACTTTTTACACTCCGATTGTTTGCGTGCGACTATGAGAGATGAGCCAATTCGGAATAATTGTGATTGTTTCAAAGATTTTTCGTATCTTTGCAGTTTGAATGAATGGCAATTTACTCGGTTGAGAATTGCCTCTTCTCTATCTTTTCTTGAATATATAACCGATATAAAAAATACTCCCTTAATATGTCACTACAATGCGGTATAGTGGGTCTGCCTAATATAGGTAAGTCTACTCTTTTCAACTGCTTATCAAATGCTAAAGCCCAGTCGGCAAATTTTCCTTTCTGTACTATCGAACCAAATGTGGGTGTAATTACCGTTCCCGATGAACGCCTAAACGAATTGGCTGCACTAGTAAACCCTGAACGTATTGTGCCTACCACGGTAGAAATTGTCGATATTGCAGGCTTGGTAAAAGGCGCTTCTCGTGGCGAGGGTTTGGGCAATAAGTTTTTGGCAAATATCCGCGAAACCGATGCTATACTTCACGTTCTTCGCTGTTTCGACGACCCCAACGTGGTGCATGTCGATGGCTCTGTCGATCCTCTTCGCGACAAGGAGATAATTGATGCCGAATTGCAGCTTAAGGATTTAGAGACTGTCGAAAGCCGTCTTCAAAAGGTGCAGAAACAGGCTCAGACTGGTGGTGATAAACAAGCCAAGCAGGTGTGCGATGTGCTACTAAAATATAAGGCTGCTCTCGAACAAGGGCTTTCGGCTCGTACCGTTTCGTTCGATACTAAGGACGAAGAGCGTATAGCTCACGACCTTTTCCTGCTTACCGCTAAACCGGTGATGTATGTTTGTAATGTTGACGAAGCATCGGCTGTCAATGGTAACGAATATGTGGAGCGTGTGCGTGAGGCAGTAAAGAACGAGGATGCCGAAGTGTTGGTTATTGCTGCCAAAATAGAGAGCGAAATTGCCGAATTTGAAACTTACGAGGAACGACAGATGTTCCTTGCCGAAATAGGTCTTCAGGAGTCGGGTGTGGCTCGTCTTATCAAGTCGGCTTACGCGCTGTTGAAACTTAAAACATACTTCACCGCCGGTCCGCTCGAAGTGCGCGCATGGACTTTCCACGATGGGTGGAAAGCACCTCAGTGTGCCGGTGTTATTCATACCGACTTTGAAAAGGGATTTATCCGTGCCGAAGTCATTAAGTATAACGATTATATAACCCTTGGCTCGGAGGCGGCTGTTAAAGAGGCTGGCAAAATGGGCGTTGAGGGTAAAGAGTATATGGTGCAAGATGGCGACATTATGCACTTCCGCTTTAATGTGTAATTATCGGACTACCACTATTATATGAAGATAGTACTCATCTGGATAGGCAAAACTGCCGTTAGCTATATGCAGTCGGCGGTGGCTGATTATGCTGCTCGGATTAAGCACTATATGCCCCTTGAAATAGTGGAACTGCCTGATGCTCGTGGTGTGGCAAAGACCGATGTTAATGCTCTGCGCACGGCAGAGGGCGAGGCTATACTCCGCCAGTTGAAACCCGACGACTATGTTGTGCTGTTAGATGACAAAGGACGTCAGTACACAAGCCCTCAGTTTTCGGACCAGTTACAGCGGTTGGCTCTCTCTTCTACTCGCCGTGTGGTGTATGTTATAGGTGGTGCGTTTGGCTTTTCGTTAGATGTGTACAATCGTGCTAACGCTCTGTTGTCTCTATCGAAAATGACCTACTCGCACCAGATGATACGTGCCATATTTCTCGAACAGATATATCGTGCTATGACCATAGCTCGTGGTGAACCATATCATCATGAAGAGTCGTTACTGCCCGAAAATAGAAGAGTAAAATAATCTTCATAAAGTAATCTATGAATCTCAATATATCACATCGAACTGCCTTCATTGGCTCGTACATACTCGACATAGTAGTATGCGCTATAATAGTGTCGATGCTATATATTTTTGAGTTTTTAGACGGCAACTCTCTGCTCCCTTTCTCGTTTAACTCTGTCGACCTCGAAGTATTCATTTTCTACTTCGTTGCATTAGTTCTTGTAGTTTTTGCCATTTTTGTGCATTTCTTGTCGTTGAAGTTTGTCCAAGAACGTGAGGTGCGTTTGCGCTATCGCTATCTTGCGCTACTTGACATTGTGCCTGCTGCACTTTCTGTGCCATTGTGGTTGTTCACAAGCCATTGGGTTATAGCGTTTGCCTGTGTGTCGCTATCGGGGTTGAAATTGTTGACCGATTGCTTGATATTTCTTAAAAGCGACTTCTCTCGCATTTTCTTACTTTTCGTTGTCCTACTGCTATTTGTTGTGGTGATAGTTAGTTTTGCCTTTTGGGGTAAATTAGAAACTTCGTACAATACCGCAAAGCGTATAGTGGATCAATGCGAAATGTCGACAGAATGCACTCTGCCCTCAACGGCTTGGTCAGTAGCTCTGTACAGCGATGGGAATTTGGTGTACAGCGATGGGCGTTTTCGCTTTCCCCCTCAGTTGCCTAATGTTGCAAATCGTGGTCACTCCGATTTTGCTCGTTCGTTTTATCGCTATACCGAACAGTTTTATTTCTTTAGAGGCGAAACAGTCTATGTGGTGGGTTGCTCATCGTGGCCCAATTGGCTTACGTTGGGGGTAAACATATCCATTATATTCTTTATATATGTAGCCCTCTGCATTCTCTCGTATTGGATATATTTTCTTGCTGCTCGGCGGAGGATAGTCATTCACTCTTTCTTTACCCGTTTGCGAGTGTCGATACTCTTTTTCGTGTTAGGTAGCATAGTGGCTGTTTTGATATTTACATCGTGGTACGTGTTTAGGAGTTTTATAAACGCTAATAAATACTCGCTGACATCGGAAATGTCGATATTTGTTGATATAGCCACCCCTATGTTGGACAGTGACGATTTTGATGCGGCTCGTAAGGAGATATTGCGAACCGACCGCTACCACGAGCCAAATATAGCTTTATATGATAATAACGGGCGGTTGATGTTTACTTCCGATTCGCTTTACGATGTTGAGAGTATAGATATTCCTGCCAACTTCTCGGCAATGCAGTCCGACGTTGAGGCTCGGCTTGTGCGTGACTATTCCGACCACATTAAGCTGCAGGCGTATGGCATTATCCGTACCTCGCACTACCACACCTATTATGCCGTTATGTGGTCCGATGCTAAATCGGCATACGTAAGACAAACCATATCGTTCTATGTTATAATACTTCTATCACTGTTCTTTGTATTTGTTATTGTGGCAGTTGCTTTTAGCTACGGACTTTCGCACAGATTAGCTCGGCCTGTGAAAAAAATATATCAGTGTCTTAGCACTTTCACCCTTGGAGGTGTAAACAATAAGATTGACTACGAAGTGGAGGGGAATGATGAGTTGGCTCTCCTTATTCGCAATTATAATGGGATGGTCGATAAACTCGATGCCTCTGCCTCGGAGTTGGCAATGGTGGAGCGTGAAAATTCGTGGCGTGATATGTCGCGACATATAGCTCACGAGATAAAAAATCCGCTCACCCCTATGCGCTTGATATTGCAACAGATGATGCTCTATCGTGGCAACGATGTTGAAGAACTAAAACGTAGGGTTGCAGAGCACGCCTCGATACTTCTTGTGCAGGTGGACTCCTTGTATGAAACTGCTTGTTCACTCTCCGATTTTGCTCGCCGCCCAATGCAGTGCAAAGAGCCTGTCGATATGATAGAGAAAGCTCGTCATATTTATGACCTTTTCCGTCATAACGATATTGATGCCCGCCTCGAAGTGGTTATAGCCCCCGATGCCGATGATGCGCACGTGTTTATCGATAAAAACCTTGCTCTTCGTCTCTTCTCAAACCTTGTGCGCAATGCCATTCAGGCAATACCCGACAATCGTAGTGGCGAGGTGCGTATCGAGGTTTCTACCAACGATACCGAAGTAATAGTGGCGGTTATAGACAATGGTATAGGTATGGATACCGATGTTATTGACCGTATATTCGACACCAACTTTACAACCAAAACAAAAGGTATGGGCTTAGGACTTCGTGTTGTAAAAGATATAGTAAAAGACTCCGACGGCACTATTGTTGTTGAGAGTTCACCTGATATTGGCTCAAAGTTTACCATTACGTGGCCGCGATTTAAGGGTGAAAAGAGATGCGATAATGTAGAGGAAGGCTCTATAAATTCACTTTTTTGAAAATATAATACTAATCATAAATTCACTTGCGTGCTTTTGGCTTTAAGCTAACGCAGGATGCGCCTTAACATAGCTTAAAAGCAAGCTTTACGCTCTGCATTCGGCTTTCACTGCATTTGTTTTTATACGGCATATTTTTGTTTTTATCTCAATCGCATAGCCCGCTATACTCTTTCGATTTAAAAGCAAAATCTGTTCGTCTAAAAATCAAAAATCCCCGGCTGGGTGTATTAATAGAACCACCATAGAAACTGAATAATAAAAACACTACTTCTATAAAAAATGATTATACTTGTTACAGGCACTTCGTCGGGTTTTGGCGCAGAGATACGCCGTCATTTGCAAATGGCTGGGCATACTGTTTATGGCTCTAGTCGTAAGGCAGTGGCTGACGACCCTTATATGTTACATTTCGATGTTACCAACTACAACGCTGTAAAGAGTGGAGTAGAGACAGTTATTGAGCGAGAGGGACATATAGATGTACTAATAAACAACGCCGGTATGGGTATTGGTGGTGCTGCCGAATTGGCGACTGAGGACGAAGTCCGCCGTCAGATCGATACCAATTTTATAGGTATGACCAATCTCTGCCGTGCCGTTTTGCCTACGATGCGTGCCAATCGCTCGGGAAGGGTGATAAATATATCATCGGTAGCCGGGCGGTTTGCTGTTCCTTTTCAAGGACTGTATTCGGCATCGAAGTTTGCAATTGAGGGATATAGCCAAGCGTTGCAATTAGAAACTTTTCCTCTGGGCATAAAGGTTATATGCGTAAATCCTGGCGACTTTAACACTGGTTTTACCAAAGCACGCCTAATAAGTCAACCCACAATGGAGTGTACCGACTATAACGTATCGTTTCGCCGTGTGCTAAAAAATATCGAACACGACGAGCAACATGGCGGCACTCCCGATATGTTGGCTCGAAAGATAGTTAAAATAGTCGCTTCCCGCCACCCTCGTTTCCACTATGTGGTAGCCAAAGACCCTATACAACCTTTTGCCGTATATATGTCGGCTATTCTGCCTAAGCGTTTCTTCTTCCGCTTAGTCCGTATGTTTTATAATTGCTAAAGGGAGGTTCTAAAAATTCACCGAGCTGGGATTTTCGATTTTTTAAACGAGCAGATTTTGCTTTTAAAATAAACACATAGCGAAAAAGAAAATTTGGGCAAAGCGTAGCGAATTAGCTGATAGAGCGTTCGTTACGCTTTGTTT
>X285_Short_beaked_Echidna__coassemble_386_pt1 | contig 57544 bp, 44 predicted proteins | sample X285_Short_beaked_Echidna__metabat2_high_PE_005 | metagenome-assembled genome bin X285_Short_beaked_Echidna
ATATCCACTACGTTCGCCACTACGTTCGCCACCACGCTCGCTATTGTTATAGCTGCTTGGTTTGTATTCGCGGCGTTGGTATCTACCTTCGCTGTTGCTGTTTTGACGGTTGTCATAGCTGCGATATCCACTACGTTCGCCACTACGTTCGCCACCACGCTCGCTATTGTTATAGCTGCTTGGTTTGTATTCGCGGCGTTGGTATCCACCTTCGCTGTTGTTACTGTTTTGACGATTGTCATAACGCTTATACTCACTACCATCGTTATGATAACTGTTTTTGCGATAATTGCTATTCTGGCGGTCATCACGACTTGAAGAGTAGCTTGAGTTTTGACGTGTACTATTGCGATAGTTGCCTTCAGACGAACGATTGTTGCTGTAAGGACGATTAGTACGTTGTTCTTGTCTGTTACCTTCACTGCGTTGGTAACCATTAGACTCAAATTTCTTTTCCATTCTAATAAATGTATTGCTTGTATATAAAAAGTGTCATTTGCTATCACAGCAAATTTGGTTACAAAGGTACGATAATTTCGTGATATACACAATATCAATTGTTTATGTTTTTTTTTGAGTTGCCGTTTTGTTTTTGTATCGTGTATTGTAATTTATTGATTATGAATTGATTGGATAAAACAATAGCACTATTTGAAATAAAAATCAAATAGTGCTATTGGAATATTTATATTTTAGTTGCTTATTTTTGGATGCGAATACGTGCATCTACTGCAATAACGGTGTCTTTCGAGCCTAATAGTGGGTTTAAGTCCATTTCGGCAATTTCTGGAGCAACAGTTACTAATGCAGATATGCGAGTAACGGCTTCGGCAAATTTTTGTTCGTTGACAGGTTCTTGTCCACGTACTCCTTTTATTATTTTGTATCCACGTAGACGCTCAATCATAGATTTTGCTTCTGGCAGTCCAATTGGAGCTAGAGAGGCTTGTACATCTTTTAGTACCTCAATAAAGATACCTCCTAAACCGCAAAGTACTTGATGCCCGAATTTGGCTTCGCGACTTGCACCAATAAAGATTTCTGTGCCATGATACATTGGGCAAATCTCTACTGCGTATGTCTCTGGTATTACTATTAAACGTTTAAATTCGCGTTCAACGGTTGCCATATCGTTTACGTTTAGTACTACGCCGCCTACGTCTGATTTGTGTACTGGTCCGCATACTTTCATAACAAGTGGGAATCCATACTCTTTTGCCACTTTAATGGCATCTTCGTTAGTGCGAACTTCGGCATTTTTCTTGCGATCTACGCCTGCTGCATCAAGTAGTGCGTTTATTTCATCAAGAGATAGGTAGCCATCTTTGGCATTGTCAACTACTCGGCGGATTGCTGCTTTGTCTATTTCGGGTATGTCGAGGTGTTCGGGTTCTGGTGCAGGAGTGTTGTACACTTTAGCAAGAGCATTACCAAATACACACTCCTCGCTGAAGTTGATGCGATGTTTGTTGACTATAAAGTCGTTTATTTCATCTTTTACGTTGATGATTGATGGTAGGATTGGGTATATTGGTTTGCGGCAAGTTTTCATTTTTTCGTCCAACACTTTGTACACTTCCCAGTTTGGGAAAAGACCAGGTGAACCAAATATCACTGCCATTGCATCGATATTTTCAAAGTCGTTTTCGCAAGCATCTATGATGTGACCAAGTTGTTCGGCTGTACCTGTTGCGAGGAAGTCGATAGGGTTTGAGACTGATGAGCCTGCAAATAGTTTTTCGAGAAGAGCATCGGCTTTTGGTCCTTTTATAGCAGGTACTTCAAGACCATTGTTTGACAATACGTCAGTAAGCATTACAGCTGGACCGCCTGCGTGTGTGATGATAGCTACATTTTTGCCTTTCATCTCGGGGTGCATAAAGATAGAGCATACGTTAACAAGCTCTTGTCGGTTGTGGCAACGTACTATTCCGGCTTTGCGGAAAAGTGCATCTACTGCAACATCTGATGTCGCTAATGCTCCAGTGTGCGATGATGCTGCGCGGCTACCGGCTGATGAAGAACCAGATTTAATAGCAGCTATTTTGCATCCTTTGCGAATAAGAGATGATGCGTGCTGCAAGAGTTTGCGAGGATTGCGAACGCTCTCCATATATATCATCTTCACGAACGATGATTTGCCTGCAATGTATGTTTCGTCCCAATATTCGAGAACTTCTTCTATTCCTACTTGAGCCGAGTTACCTACTGCCCATACCGAGTTGAACTGAAGTCCATTGGTTATGCCTATTTCTTTGATAAAGACAGCAGTTGCACCTGAGCCTGTAACAAAGTCAACACCTTGTGGGTTTAGTTGTGGAATTGGGGTGTCGAATGCACCTGTGTAGTTAACATTAAGGAATCCTGTGCAGTTTGGACCTATAAGTGAACCACCAACAGAGTCGATGATTTCTACTATTTTGTGTTCGATTTCGGCACCTTCGTGATTTTCTTCTGAGAAACCGGCAGAAATTATGACAAAACCTCTACACTCTTTCTGATTGGCAAGTACATCTATTGTGTGAAGACAATATTTCGATGCAATACCGAGCAATGCACAGTCTACTTGTGGTAGGTCTTCAACTTTAGCGTAGCAAGTTATGCCTTGAATTTCTTTTTCTTTAGGGTTTACTACGTAAATATTGCCTTTGAAATTGCTCTCTTTGAGGTTTTTTAACAATTTACCACCTGGTTTTTGCACATCGTTCGATGCACCTACTACCACAATACTTTGTGGATTTAGAAGTTTTTCTGAAATCATGTGTTGTTGTTATATTAGATTTTGTGATTTAATATTGTTCGTCTTGATTGGGGAAGTCGCAAGTTTTCACATCAGAAACATAGCGACTTACTGCATCGTTTATAGTTTGGCTAAGGTTGGCATAGCGACGAAGAAAACGTGGCGAGAAACCTTTGGTCATTCCAAGCATATCGTGAAGTACGAGTACCTGTCCATCGACATCGCCTCCTGCTCCTATTCCAATTACTGGTATCGAAACCTCTTTGGTGACTTCGGCGGCTAACGCTGCTGGTATTTTTTCGAGTACCAAACCAAAGCAACCGGCTTCTTCCAAAGCGTGGGCATCGGCTATGAGTTTTTTTGCTTCGTCTTCGTCTTTTGCACGAACATTGTATGTGCCATATTTATTTATTGATTGAGGCATTAATCCTAAATGTCCCATTATGGGTATTCCTGCTGCAATAATTTTTTTTACAGCATCGATAATCTCAATGCCACCTTCGAGTTTGAGAGCATCGGCATGAGTAATTTTCATCATCTGAATGGCGTTGCGTACAGCTTCTGTTTCAGATATTTGATATGTGCCAAATGGCATATCTACTACTACAAGTGCGCGATTAACAGCCTTCATTACCGATTTGCCGTGATATATCATTTGGTCTAATGATATTGGTAGGGTAGTGACATTGCCTGCTACAACGTTAGATGCTGAGTCGCCCACTAATATGACATCTACTCCTGCTTCATCTACGATTGATGCCATTGTGTAATCGTATGCTGTAATCATACTGATTTTTTCTCCACGTTGTTTCATTTCGTAGAGACGATGCGTGGTCACTTTGCGCGCATTTTCGCTATTATGTACCGACATTTTTCTAATGTAGAGTTATAATAAACTCGTGTTATAAATAGTTATTTTATAATTTGGTATTTGTGGAAGATTTTCGATATGGCATCGAGTGCTATATCTATTTGTTCTTTGGTGTGTGTTGCCATTAACGAGAAACGAATAAGGGTGTCGTCTGGTGCTACGGCAGGTGAAACTACAGGGTTGACAAATATGCCATTGTCGAGCAACTCTTTGGTTATAGCAAAGGTTTTGTTATTGTCTCTGACATATAGGGGAATTATAGGTGTGGTAGTTGGTCCTATTTCACATCCTATATTTCTAAACCCATCAAGTGCATAGTGGGTAATATCCCAAAGGTGTTGTATGCGTTCGGGTTCGCTTAACATAATATCGAGTGCAGCGTTTGCTGCTCCAATAGCTGCTGGTGTAGCTGAGGCAGAGAAAATGTAACTGCGTGAATTGTGACGAAGGTAGTTGGCTATTGTTGAACTACAAGCTATAAAACCGCCTAACGATGCAAATGATTTAGAGAATGTTCCCATTATCAAATCGACATCATTGGTTACTCCTAATTCGTGGCATATACCTTGCCCATTTTCTCCAAATACACCTATTCCGTGGGCTTCGTCGACCATAATTTGTGCATTGTATTGTCGTGCTAATGCTACCATCTCTTTTAGAGGTGCTACATCGCCTTCCATACTAAACACTCCGTCTACGATTATTACTTTAATTTTATCGGGTGCACATTTGGCAAGTGCCTTTTCGAGCGATGCCATATCGTTGTGCTTAAATTTTAGTGTGTTGGAAAAGGAGAGTCGTTTGCCTTCAATAATAGATGCGTGGTCAGATTCGTCAAGTATCAGATAGTCCTCACGTCCAGTAAGGCATGATACAACCCCCACGTTTACTTGAAAGCCTGTAGAATAGATAATGGCTTCGTCTTTGCCAATAAATTTGGCTATCCTACGCTCTAATGCTTCGTGTATATCTAATGTGCCATTCAAAAATCTTGAGCCTGCACAACCTGTACCATATTTCTTAACAGCTTCAATGGCAGCTTCTTTTACTTTTGGATGATTGGTTAATCCTAAATAGGAGTTCGAACCAAACATCAATGTTTTTTTTCCATTGATGATCACTTCGCAATCTTGTTCGCTTGATATAGCTCTAAAGTATGGGTATATTCCAGCAGCTTTTGCTATCTGTGGAGCATCGTATAGAGCTAATTTTTTTTCAAGTAGTGTTGCCATTAGTGGTTTATTGTTAAGTATTATTGCACAATATATTTATCACAATTGTTATTACCATTGTGATAAAACTAACCTAAAATGAGAGAACTGTTTTTTATGAGTTCTCTCACTGTAGATTTTATTCTTTATTTTGTAGTGTGTTTATTTGTTCTGCAACAATTTTCAAATCTTGTTTAAGATTTGCTATCTTTTGTTCAAGCTCGTGAACTAAAGAGTTCTGTTTTTTGTTGCTCTGCGAGAAGAAACCTATGTTGTTTTCGTAGGTAGCTATTTGCTGTTTTAGGTTTTCGTATTGGCGGTTGAGTTTGTTAATATCGCCTCCAAAACTTAGTTGAGCGGTGCGGCGTTTGGTGCGGAGTAGGTCGAATTTCTCGCCTGATGCCTCTTTGTAGGCTTTGTGAACTTTGTCTTTATCTTTAAATGGTACGTGACCTATTACTATATATGCATCTGACAGTTTACGAAGGTTAGAGTAGTCTTCTTCATCGTTGCCTGTAATTTCATAATTTTTAATGGCTTCGATGGCTTCGTATTTCAACTGTAAGTTTTGTTGTTCTTCTACTTTTTGGCTCTTTAGGTTTAGCTCTTTTTGTTCGAAGAAGTGGTCGCAAGCTGCTGTAAAACGATGCCATATAGTGTCGCTTACTTTTTTAGCTACTGGTCCTATAGTTTTCCACTCCTTTTGTAGTGCAATAAGTTGATTGGTTGTAGCTACCCATTGTGTGCTATTTTTTAGTTGCTCGGCTTTTTCTACAAGTTTACGCTTTTTCTCGTAATTGTCTTGCAACTCTTCTTTCATACGCTTGTAAAACTCGTTTTTAGCCTCGAAGAATGCGTTGCATGCCGAGCGGTAGCGTTTGTATAGTTTTGTTATAACTCTACGTTCTATTGGAGTAGTGGGGCGGAATGATGCATTGGTTGCAACCACTTTTTCCGACATCTCTTCCCATTGTTTGTAGGTGGACAATGTGGTGAAGTCTATAGCCTCTATCTCGGCACAGATGGCTTCGAGTTTAGAGGTGAGTTGTTGTTCGGCTTCTTTTAGGTTTTCGAAATAAGCTTGATGCTTTTTGTTTATAACTGAAGATGCCTCCTTAAATTGCGCCCATATTTCTTCGCGAAGTTCACGCTCTACCGGACCTATTTCGCGCCATTGGTCGTGAAGTACTTGTAGCGAGCGGAATGCTTTTACTACATCGTCCTCGTTTTGCAATGTTTGTGCTTGTGCTATAAGGTTTTGTTTAGCTTCGAGATTTTTCTTAAAATCGTATTCGCGAAGTGCAGCATTAATTTTAAGTAGGTCGTAAAATTGCTCTTGGTAGTGGTTGTACTCTTTCCATAGGTCGTTGACTTCGGTTTGTGGTACAGCGCCTATTTCTTTCCATTCTGCTTGTAGGTTACGGAATGTTGGCAAATTAACAACCACATCTTCGGTTGATGATACAAGTTGTTCTATTTGACTTATTATTTGTTTTTTCTTCTCAAGGTTAGCTTGTTGTTCGGCTTCGATGCGAGCAGTATACTCTTCACGTTTTTGACGATAGAGTGACATTGTTTCTTTAAATTGCACTTCTAACGTGTCAACCTTTTTGTCGTCAGTTTTGACTGTAGTCTCTGCCTCTTCTGCGTTATCTTGGTTTTGACTGTTGTCAGTAGTTGGTTCTTCGTTTTCTTTTATTGAAGATAAAAGAGCTTCACGTTCGGCTTGTTGTTTTTTGTAGAAGAACAATTTGATGGCATCTACTTGATCTTTAATTGTTGAAATTTCTTGATTTTCAACAATTTCTTTCAATTTTTCTACAAGTTGTTCACGAGTTAGCTCTGCAAAATTCACCATTGTCGAATTTTGTTCGTTAATAGTGGTGGTCTGTTCGTCCATAATTTTTATTGAGGTTTATGATTCTTCTATAGTAGAAGTTTGTTGGTATCATTTCTAATGGCGCAATGTAAAACGTTGTAAGTAACATATAGATAATCAGCTTCTTATGCTTACTTGCAGTATTTATGCGTAATAATTAGACGATAAAAAGCGGTAAAATGTGAGTTGTTTCCGCCAAATTTGGCGAATTTTAGCGGTTTGGGGTGCGTGTTTGTAGTTATCCAATTGTGGCGACAAAGGTAGTGAAAGTTGAGCGAAGAACAAAATAAAACTCGTTTTATTTTTTATTCCGAAGCCGCATACTATCTTCGCTCGAAGAGCCAAGTAGTGAAAGGTGTGAGCGCATAATTCTCTGTTTTTATAGAATTGTGCTCCAATAATTCTAATTATTTGTTTAGGTTTATCTTCCCTATATCTTCCCTATATCTTCCCTATTTTGTTGCCTAATGGTGGTTATAAATTGGGATAATTGGGGTTGGTTTGGTTTTTGAGTTGTTGGTAGTAGTGTGAGTATGCTGCGCCTCGTGGTGATTTCCATTTGCCGTGTGATGTGGTGCAGATTTCTTGCCAATGGGATTTGGCTGTTGGATTTTTCATGTCGGCATCGGCTAAGGCTGTTGCTTGGGTAAAGAGTGTTTGACCTTGGAGTTGCCCAGTGGTGCGTGGTTGTGTGGAGGGGGTGAATGTGTAGGCTGATGTTTTGCCGTTGCGAGTGCGGAATACTACGTTTTGGTTAGGGTTGAGTTTGCCGCTCATTGTGCTGATGACGGAAATTGGGGTAACTTTCATTGTTTGTGTGGGTTTAGTGGTTAATGTTAGTGCAAAGATAATAAAATATTTTGAAAATATGAACATTGGGCTTATTGAGGGTCAGAATATTATTTGTAACTTTGCAAAATGATTAAAAAATAGGAGTAAAGTAATTTCTGTTTGTTTGCAATTGTATAAAAGTATGACTAAGGTTGAAGCTATAAAAAAGGTAATGGAGGATAATGGTGGAACAGCAAGTTTGGATGTTATCTATAATAATGTTTGTAAGTATTATCCTAATGCTAAAAACTAAATAGAATGGGATGCGGGACTTCGTGGTGTGCTTTATAGGGAGATAATTGGATGGAGCAATATTTGGATAGCAATAGTGTAATGGTGCAGTAATTTTGCGGAGAAATGAAAATGGAGATATGATATCAGTAGAAAAATTGACGGTAGATTTTACGGGAACTCCTCTTTTTGAGGAGATTTCGTTTTTGATTAATGCTAAAGAGAAGATTGCCTTAGTGGGTAAAAATGGTGCAGGAAAGAGTACTTTGCTAAAGATATTGGCTGGACAACAGGGGGCTATGGGGGGTAGAATAAATATGCCTAAGGGGCTTAATGTGGGCTATTTGCCACAGCATTTGTTGGTAAAGGATGATAAAACGGTGCTTGAAGAGGTGAAAGGAGCTTTTGCTTTGCTACTTAATGCACAGCAGCGTGTTGATGAATTGACACGACAAATGACCGAGCGTACAGACTATGAGAGTGCCGATTATGCTGACCTTATAGAGCGTGTGGCGATAGAGAATGAGCGGCTGGCTATGATGGGTGGCAACAATATGATGGCTGAGATAGAGCGTGTACTGATTGGTTTAGGCTTTAAGCGTTCCGATTTGCAGCGACTTACATCGGAATTTAGTGGAGGCTGGCGTATGCGCATAGAGCTTGCGAAGATACTTCTTTCTCGTCCTGATGTGTTGCTGCTTGACGAGCCTACTAATCACCTCGATATTGAGTCGATACAATGGCTTGAACAATGGCTTGCCACGACATCTGCTGCAATACTGATGGTTAGCCACGACCGTGCTTTTTTAGATGCAGTAACTTCGCGTACTATAGAGATTACTTGTGGTACGATATACGATTATAAAGCATCGTATACGAGATATGTAGAGTTGAGAAAAGAGCGTCGCGATCAGCAAATTCGTGCATACGAAAATCAACAAAAGATGATTGCCGAAACGGAAGATTTTATTGAGCGTTTCCGCTATAAAGCTACTAAGGCTGTACAGGTGCAGAGCCGTATTAAACAACTCGAACGAATAAATCGTATTGAAGTTGACCTTGAAGATAATAGTTCGCTTAGACTAAAATTTCCACCTGCTCCTCATTCGGGTATTCTACCTGTTGATATTGTTGGACTTACAAAATCGTATGGTGATCGCGTAGTACTCCGCAATATTGATGTGCAGATACGGCGAGGTGAAAAGGTGGCTTTTGTGGGCAAGAATGGTGAGGGAAAGAGTACGCTTGTGAAGTGTATAATGGATGAGATTGAATATACTGGTCAGATGCGGTTGGGGCATGGTGTGAAGATAGGGTATTTTGCTCAAAATCAGGCTTCGCTTTTAGATGAAAGTTGTACCGTGTTTGATACTATTGACCGTGTGGCTGTGGGCGATATACGTACTAAGATACGTGATATACTTGGTGCATTTATGTTTGGAGGAGAGGCTTCGGATAAGAAAGTGGGTGTGCTTTCTGGGGGAGAACGCAGCCGTCTTGCGATGATACGGCTTTTATTAGAACCTGTTAATTTGCTGATACTTGACGAGCCTACTAATCACTTAGATATGCAGTCAAAAGATGTGTTAAAAGATGCCATAAAGGCATTTGATGGTACTGTGATATTGGTGAGCCATGACCGTGCATTCCTTGATGGATTGGTGGATAAGGTGTATGAAATATCGGGAGGTAGTGTGATAACTCATCTTGGTGGAATTACGGAGTTTTTGGAGGCTAAGAAGTTGGAAAATCTTCGGGATATAGAGCGGAGTGTTGAGATTAGCAAGACTAATGAAGAACCAATAAGTGCAACAGATGGTGTAGATGTAGCGACAGATACGGCGAATGCTACAATGACATACGAGGAGCGAAAAGAGTTGAATAAGAAGATACGTCGTATCCAACGTCAGATAGAGGATGCAGAGGCTGAAATAGAACGATTGGAGAGTGATAATGCCGATATTGAACGGCAATTTTCAGATGGTGTAACATCAGAGGAACTCACTACTAAGTATGACCAAAATTGTCAGAGAATAGATGGTTTGATGACCGAATGGGAAGAGTTGAGTGTGGAATTGGATATGCTTCAGACGCAATTTGAGGTGTAACTATTTGCTTTTCTCGTTTATGTTTTATTTTAAAAAAGCTCAGTCGTTGTAGGCTGGGCTTTTTGTGAAATATGGGTATGAAGATATGGATTATAATATGTGATTACCATAGTACTTATTGTATTTTATACTCTAATTTATTTGCTTTGTGTATTATATACAATAATAGATGTAATTTCTATTGTGTAATGAATTGATAATTAGACTACTGCACTGTGTTATTAATATTTTTTGTATTTCTTATTGCATAAATAAAAAATATTATTTACCTTTGCTCTCGTAAAATAAATAAAATAGATATTGTACAAATGACGATATATATAGTTTTAGGTAAAAGATTAATGAGATGAAAAAGAGTCCACTTGAAGTTATTAGAGCTCAATATGAGCCAAAGCTACCTGTATCATTGCGAGGTGGTGTAGTAGTTACTGAGGGGCGAACCACTACTTCGGCAGATAATCAGAAAGAGATAAAAGGGTTATTTCCGAATACATACGGAATGCCGATTGTGCGATTTGAATGTGGTCAGTTTAAAACTTATAGACAAAAGAATGTTGGGGTTATATTATCGGGTGGACAAGCACCTGGGGGGCATAATGTAATGTCGGGTTTGTTTGATAGTATGAAAAAACTTAATCCTGACAGCCGACTATATGGTTTTATTGGTGGTCCAAGTGGTTTGGTTGATCATAAATATGTGGAGCTAACGGCAGAGGTTATAGACGAGTATCGCAATACCGGGGGCTTTGATATTATTGGTTCGGGGCGTACAAAACTTGAAGAAACAAGCCAGTTTGACCGGGCTATTGAAATATGTAAGGCTCTTGATATAAAGGCTATAGTTATTATTGGTGGAGACGATTCGAATACAAATGCCTGTGTACTTGCAGAGTATTTCTTACAAAAAAATGCTGGTATACAGGTTATAGGATGCCCTAAGACAATAGATGGCGATTTGAAGAATGAGATGATTGAGACTTCATTTGGATTTGATACTGCTTGTAAGGTTTATAGCGAATTGATAGGTAATATTCAGCGAGATGCCAATTCGGCGAAAAAGTATTGGCATTTTATAAGACTTATGGGGCGTTCGGCATCGCATATAACGCTTGAGTGTGCATTGCAAACTCAGCCAAATATGTGTATTGTAAGCGAAGAGGTGGCAGCTAAGAATATGACATTGTCGGATATAGTAGACAATATTGTATCGATGGTAGTGGTACGAGCTAACCATGGGCTAAATTTTGGCACAATTCTTGTGCCAGAGGGGTTAATAGAATTTGTGCCTGCAGCTAAGAAACTTATAGCCGAATTAAACGACCTATTAGCAGCTAATGAAGAGTTTAACCTATTGACTAAGGACGAGGATAAACGTAGATATGTAAAATCGAAATTGACAAAAGAGAGTGCTAATACTTTTGTAGATTTGCCTAAGAGTATAGCTCGACAGTTGATGTCGGATCGCGACCCACATGGCAATATTCAGGTATCGCTAATAGAAACTGAGAAGCTTTTGATAGAGATGGTGGCAAAACGATTGGCAAAACTTAAATCGGAGGGGGTGTATAAAGGTAAATTTGCTACAATTAATCACTTCTTTGGATATGAGGGACGTTGCGCAATACCTTCGAATTTCGATGCAGACTATTGTTACTCGTTAGGTTACACTGCTGCTGTGTTGATAGCTGAAGGTAAATCGGGCTATATGGCAAATATTCGCAATTTGTCTGCGCCGGCAGAAGAGTGGATTGCCGGAGGTGTGCCAATTACAATGATGATGAATATAGAACGTCGTCATGGTGAGATGAAACCTGTTATCCGTAAAGCGCTTGTAAAGCTTGATGGTGCGCCGTTTAAGTATTATGTAGCACATAGGGAAGAGTGGTCAAATTCGAGTGTTAGCTATGCCTATCCAGGGCCAATACAATATTTTGGTCCAAGTGAGTTGTGCGACCAAACTACAATGACTCTTAAACTTGAAAATGTAGGACATCTCTAATGGTATGGCATTAGTAGTAACATGGAGTGCTATGCTTGTATTTATGTTTGAAACGAGAGGTTGATTTTGCTATTGTGTATGTCGTAATTTTATATTAACTTTGTCGGTCAAATGTATTGATTTGTGCCAAGGGGGCTTGTTCCATCTTGGTATGTGGCATTTGTTTTTAGTTTGTTACTATTTTTATAATAAGTATATTGAGAAGTAAATCGTTAATATTGGCTCTGTTATGTGTTGTGTTTACATCATGTAGTGAGTATTCGAGGTTGCAGAAATCTACCGATCCTGACGAAAAATTCCAGGCTGGTAAGAACTATTTTCAAGAAAAAAAGTACGCAAAAAGTACTACAATGTTTGAAAGTATAGTTCAGTATTTCAGAGGTACGCCTCAAGCCGAAGAGCTCGTCTATATGTTGGCAGAGTCGTATATGGGGCAGAAAGATAATTATTCGGCAAGCGAATATTATCAGGCTTACCTTCGTAACTATCCGCGTGGACAATATGCTGAGGAGGTGCGTTATAAGGTGGCTTATTGCTACTATTTAGAGTCGCCCGATGCACGTTTGGACCAGACAGAAACGGACAATGCTCTAATTTCGTTTTACGAGTTTGCTGACCTTTATCCCGAAAGTGAACACATTGAGCAATGCTATAGATACATTACAGAGCTTGAAGATAAGCTTGCTTATAAGGGTTTCCTAAATGCTAAGTTGTATTACGATTTGGGCTTGTTTGGAGGAAACAATTATAAGGCTTGTGTTGTAACTGCCGAAAATACATTACGTGAATATCCCGAAACTAAATATCGAGACGATTTGGTGTTTGTTATTTTACAATCGAAAGCTAAAGAGGCGTCAATGTCTGTTCCTGAAAAAAGGGCAGAGCGATATAGCGATGTGATTGACGAATACTACCGATATATAAATGAATTTTCGGAGGGTCGTCATAAAAAAGAGGCGAACAAAATATTGAAAGAAGCTCGTCAAGTGGTAAAACTTTGATAGTTGCCTTATTAAGAGAAGATAAATAACTATAAACAACTTATATACTATGAGTCCTAAAAAACTGAATGCACCTACAAATACTATAACTCGCGATATGAATGCACTTTGCGAGCCTGTGGGTAATATTTACGAGACTGTGAGAATTATTGCCAAACGTGCTAATCAGATAAGTGTAGATGTTAAGCACGAGTTAGACAAAAAGTTGGCTGACTTTTCTACTACTACCGACAATTTTGAAGAGGTTTTTGAAAATAGAGAGCAGATAGAGATATCGCGTTATTACGAGCAGTTGCCAAAACCTACTCTTCGTGCTATTGCTGAATATGAGGCTGGTGAGGTTTATTGGAAAAACCCGGCAAAATTGAATGGCGAGTTTTAATGCTTAAGCGTTAGTTTTTTCGTTGTTCATACATATATGGGAGGTTCTATAAATTCACTTTTTTTGAGCATATAATACTAATAATAAATTAACTTGCGTGCTTTTGGTTTTTATACAGCAGATTTTTCTTTTAATCTCAATCACATAGTCCGCTATGCTCTTTCGATTTAAAATAAAAATCTGCTTGTCTAAAAATCAAAAATACCTACAAGTGAATTTATAGAACTTCTCATATCAAAGATAGGCAGAAGAGAGTGATTTGGCTCTGTTTGTCTATTTTTGTTGTTTTAAGGGAGGTTCTTTTTTCCTTTGTATCAAGTTTTATTACGAGATTTTTTAGTTATGGCTTTAGAGAACGACAATATATTGTACGAATTTATTAGACGCAATATGAATTTAGTATTCAAGGCTGCGTTTAGAAAAATAGAATATGTGGGGTTGGATAATGTGCCAAACGATGGTGCTATTATTTTTGCACCTAACCACACAAGCGCTCTTATGGATGCACTTACAGTGCTTACTGTTAGGCAAGGCAAAGTGGTTTTTGTGGCACGAGCTGATATATTCAACAATAAGAGAGTAGCTAAAATACTCAATTTTTTTAAGATTATGCCTATTGTCCGTCAACGCGATGGAATGCAAAATCTTAAGAAAAATGATAAAATTATGGAGCGTGCTGTTGAGGTACTTTGTGCTGGTGTTCCATTTTGCATTTTTAGTGAAGGTACACAGCGGTTGATGCATAGTCTTATGCCTTTGACTAAGGGTGTTTTTCGAATAGCACTTCATTGTGTTGATGCAATTGGTGAAAACAACAATGTGTATATAGTACCTGTGGGTATAGAATATGGTAGTTATACTACCTATCGTGGTACATTGTTGGTTAATGTTGGAGAAGCGATAAATGTATCTGATTTTGTTAATAATCATAGAGAACTTGATGCTCCGGAGATGATTAATGCTATACGTCCAGTGTTGTCGGCAAAAATGGGTTGTCTTATACACAATATACCTGCCACGCAGCATTATGAGGGTGTGTTGGCATTGTCGTATATGCACAATAAATACCATTTGGAGAGAACAGGACGTGGTAATTCGCTATATAATCGTATGCTTGCAAATCGTGCTACGGTGGACGAGGTTAGCGAATTAACGTCTTCAAATCCAGCGCAAATGGACGAGGTGCTAAATTTGATGGACGATTTTGCAGAAGTGCGAAACCGATTGAAAATAACAGACGATACATTGTATAATAATAAGCAGTGGGGTAGTGTAGTTATTGATATTTTGCTGAGTATTGTTGCATTGCCGTACGCTGTTTATTGTATGATAGTAAATTTACCTATCGCACTTGTTCAATACTTGTTGACGAACAAATTGGACGATATGGGTTTTGCCAATTCGATAAGAATAGTGCTTGTGATGTTTTTGTTGCCAATTATATTGTTGGTTATTTTAATAGTTGGTTTAGTGTATCTGCCTACATTAACTGCATTACTGATTGCTGCTATTTCGTTGCCAGCTAATATTGTAACAAATGATTACTGCCGTTTTATAAGAAACATTGTTAGCGATTGTAGAATGTTGCGTTCGGCGAAATTGAAATCGATATGGCAGGAGGTAAAGACTAAATTAATGACATTACATAGTGGTTCTACCTCGAAATAGTTGTAATTACCACTTATTAACGACCATTTAACGACCATTTAACGACCATAAAATCTATATTAAACAACTATAAATTAACTTTTATTGCAATGAAACGTATATTGTTTATTTTTACTTTTATTATGAGTATAACTGCTATGTCGGCAAAAGAGACTAAACAACTTTTTGTGGAAATAGAGACTACAAAAGGAAATCTCAAGGTGATGTTATATGATGAAACACCCATTCATCGGGACAATTTTCTAAAATTGGTAAACGATGGTTTTTACAATGGAACATTGTTTCATCGTGTTATAAAGGAGTTTATGATTCAGGCAGGCGATCCAAATTCGAAAGATGCCACACCTGCCACTCGTCTTGGGGCTGGTGACATTGGTTATAAAATAGATGCAGAGATTTTGCCTCAGTTTTATCATAAACGAGGAGCATTGGCTGCTGCTCGTCAAGCCGATATGGTTAACCCTGAACGTCGTTCGAGTGGTTGTCAGTTCTATATAGTAGAGGGGCGTACTTTCTCGGACGAGGAACTTGATATGATACAGCGTCGTGTGCGTCAGAATGGAGATGAATCGTTCCGTTTTACTGACGAACAACGATTGACTTATAAAACAGTTGGTGGTACGCCTCATTTAGATGGACAATACACTGTGTTTGGCGAATTAGTAGAGGGCTTTGATGTGCTTTCTGTGATTGCTAACATTGCTACTGGTGCTGCCGACCGTCCTATAGAAGATATACGAATATTGAATGTGAAGATTGTGAAACATTGATTTCCAAGATATTTCTAATAAATTTCCAATAATATGAATATAGTAGAATACAAAGGAGTAAACGTTTCTCAGGAAGGAATTGATGTTCTTTCTAATGTAGATTTTACATTAGGTCAAGGCGAGTTTGTTTACTTTTGCGGAAAAGTTGGTTCGGGTAAGAGTTCGCTCTTGAAGACTATGTATGCCGAACTTCCCATTAAAGAGGGCGAAGCTAATATATTCGATTGGAGTTTAATTAATATTCGCAAAAAGGATATTCCTATGCTTCGTCGAAAGGTGGGAATAGTTTTTCAAGATTTCAAACTGCTTACAGACCGGAGTGTTGCCGATAATCTTGAATTTGTACTTCGTGCTACTGGGTGGCGTAATAAGTCGGAAATAGAAAATCAGATTGCTTTGGTGCTTGATACCGTTGGTATGAGCAAAAAGGGTTATAAATGGCCACACCAGCTTTCGGGTGGCGAACAGCAACGAATAGTTATTGCACGCGCTCTTCTCAACTCGCCAGAGCTGATATTGGCTGATGAACCGACAGGAAATCTCGATCCTGTAACAGCTAACGACCTTGTTGCTCTGCTTAGAGAAATATCGCTTGGCGGTACTGCTGTTGTTATGGCAACACACAATATGCAGCTTGTTCGCGATTTTCCTGCAAAATGTTACCATTGTGCTGATGGTATATTTAGTTGCATTTAGCTGTATGGAGGTTCTATAAATTCACTTTTTTATAAATATAATTCTGATTGACAATTCTTTTGCGTGCTTTTGGCTTTTATACGGCTTATTTTTCTTTTAATCTCAATCACATAGCTCGGCTATGCTCTTTCGATTTAAAAGAATAATCTGCTCGTCTAAAAATCATAAATCCTGGCTCAGTGAATTTTTAGAACCTCCTTGTAATTATTGATCAATTGTATAATCATAAAGGTAAAGTATTATGAGTGAAAAGAGAAATATGGCATATCGTATATTACGATGGCGAAAGTGGGAATTAGTACAAGAAGTGACTTTGCCGGAGAAGTGTATAATTTGTATTGCTCCGCATACATCTAATTGGGACTTTGCTGTTGGTGTACTTTTTAAGTCGGCACTTAGGATTAAGGCATCGTTCTTTATGAAAAAAGAGTGGTTTCGTTTTCCTTTTGGTAAGATGATGAGACGATTGGGTGGAATACCTGTTGAGCGAAGTAAAAGTACAAGTATGACAGACCGTATTGCCTCGGAGTTTAACAATCGAGAGCAGTTGATTGTGGCTGTAACTCCAGAGGGAACGCGTAGTTATAATACTGATTGGAAAAAAGGGTTCTACTATATTGCACTGAAAGCCAATGTGCCTATTGTATTGGCTTTTATCGATTTCAAATTTAAGAGAGTGGGTTATGAACGTCTTTTTATTCCTACTGGTGATGTGGAAACTGATATGGTAGAGTTAAAAAATTATTATAAAACGTTCAATGCCAAATATCCTGATAAGTTTGGTGTATAATTAGCAATATAACAACACATAAACAGAATAGCCTGCAAACTAATAGTTTACAGGCTATTCTGTTTATGTGTTGTTATATTGCTAATTATAGTAACTTGTTTGTTGCGGTGTCGGGGAATATTATTGCTGGTTTGAAACTGCGAGCTTCGTCTTGTTCCATCCATGTGTATGCCATTATTATTACTATATCGCCTACATTTACCAGGTGTGCTGCTGCGCCATTTAGGCAAATAACGCCGGATCCTCGTTCGCCTCGTATAACGTATGTTTCGAGGCGATGTCCATTGGTATTGTCTACTATTTGAACTCTTTCGCCAGCAATGATGTTTGCAGCATCCATCAAGTCCTCGTCGATAGTTATGCTACCTATATAATCGAGGCAAGCCTCGGTTACAGTGACACGATGAATTTTGCTTTTTACTATATTTACGTACATATCTACAATTTCAATACTTCTACTAACTGCAATTTGGATTAGTGTAGTATCTATATATATGGTTAGATAATGAGGGTTATTTGTATTTGATGTTGTCTATCAATCTTACTCCGCAGCAATGAACGGTGATGCAGCCAACTACATTTTCGGCATCGTCCCAATACTTGATTGTTTGTAGAGTGTCGGCATTAACAATGTCGAAATACTCAACTTCTAATCCTTCGTGGCGATTGATAGCGGCTATAACGGCATCGTGTACTTCGCCAACCGATGTCATATCGAAAAAGGCAGTACTCTCTTTTAAGACAGCATAGATATTGGCAGCTATCTCTCGTTGAGCTTCGGTAAGCAAACTATTGCGGCTTGATCGTGCCAAACCGTTGTCTTGACGGACTATGGGGCAACCAACGATTTCGATGTCGAAATTCATAAGTTTAACCATTCGACGTATTATTGCAAGCTGTTGAAAATCTTTTTCGCCAAAGTAGGCAACATTGGGTTTAACTAAGCGAAATAGCTTGCTAACTACCTGAACCACACCATTGAAGTGACCAGGACGAGATTTGCCTTCCATAACTTGGTCTAAACCGCCAAAGTCGAAATCGAAACGATTGTTGAGTTCGTCTTCCGAATAAAACTCTTCGGCAATAGGCGAAAATACTGCGGCACAACCATTTGTCTGAAGTAGTGCTGCATCGGCTTCTAAGGTACGAGGGTATTTTACTAAATCGTTCTTATCGTTGAATTGAGTAGGATTGACAAAAACACTTACTATGGCAATATCGTTTTCTTTTACAGCTCGTTTTACTAATTGTAAATGTCCTTCGTGAAGTGCTCCCATTGTAGGTACAAAACCAATAGACTTGCCTGTGCTACGTGCATTGTCTACAAAATCAGTAAGTTGATCAATCTTTCTTATTAGTTCCATTGTTATAGGGTTTCGTTCTTAAAAACGCCGCAAAGTTACTGCTTTTTTACCGACTATACAATAATTAATATTCTTTTTTTATGCTTTTAGGCTATGCAACTTAGTTGCTTACTACTCTTCTGAGAAGTATACCAACACTTTGCGATATGAGTTGAATATTTTGGATTTTGAGACAAAGCCTAAGTATTTTTCGTTTTCATCGACTACAGGCAAGTTCCATGCTCCACTTGACTCGAATATGTCCATTACTTTTTCCATTGTCATATCGGAATATATTTTTCCTGGTGGCATATTCATAAGTTTTTGAACTGTAAAGCGGTCGTAGAGGTTTGGACGGAACATAATGTTGCGTACTTCGTCAAGGGTTACTATGCCTACAAGTCGTCCCGACTCTTTATTTACTACCGGAAATATGTTGCGGTTTGATTGAGAGATGACTTTGACCAACTCGCCAAGAGTCATCTCGGGATTAACTACAGAGAGGTCGGTTTCGATGACATTGTCCATCTTCATAAGAGTTAGGACGGAGCGGTCTTTGTGATGAGTGAGGAGTTCGCCTTTCTGAGCTAATCGCATAGCATATAGTGAGTGAGGCTCGAAAAGTATTATGGTGATATATGATACTACAGAGGTAATTAAAAGTGTCATAAACAGGTCGTAACCACCAGTTAACTCTGCTATAAGGAATGTTCCGGTAAGTGGTGCATGCATAACACCTGACATTAAGCCGGCCATACCAGCAAATGCAAAGTTTTGATGAGGGACGGGTAGTCCTACCAAGTTGAGTACCTCAGCAACTATAAAACCGGTAATACAGCCCACAAAAAGCGATGGCGCAAATATACCGCCAGTACCTCCTGCGCTATTGGTAACTGTTGTAGCTATGACTTTGAAGAATACGATGAGTGTGAGGTATATGAGTACTGCCCATGATTGGAAACGGAAGTCGTATAGCGCTGATTGGTTGAATAAGCTAAAGCATTCGCCCTCAAGAAGTGCCGATATGCTACCATAGCCCTCGCCATAAAGTGGAGGAAAGGCAAATATGAGGATGCCTAAGATAATGCCGCCAATACCAATTTTTATGAATGGTTTTTTTATTTTTTTGAAACTACGTTCGAGCCAATTTGTACAGCGGGTGAAATAGAGCGATGTAAGTCCGCATACTACACCAAGAATGATTAGGAAAGGTACTCTGTCGAGTTCAAAAGGTGCGTATGAATCGAAACGGAACATAACCTCGTTGCCCATTAAGAAGTAAGAGAATGCTGTGGCTGTAACCGAGCTAATGATAAGTGGTACTATCGAAGTCATAGTAAGGTCGATAAGTAGCACTTCCATTACAAATGTAACACCAGTTATTGGTGCTTTGAATATACCGCCTACTGCTCCGGCAGCACCACAACCTACGAGGGTCATAAGTGTTTTTTGGTCGAGCTTAAAGAGTTGACCAAGGTTTGACCCGATAGCCGAGCCTGTTAGGACAATAGGAGCTTCGGCACCGACCGAACCACCAAACCCGATAGTCAAGCTCGAAGCTATCATTGACGACCAACAGTTGTGTAGTTTAATGATGGCCTTGTGTTGCGATATGGCATAAAGTATTTTGGTTACTCCATGCGAAATGTCGTCCTTGACTACATATTTTACAAAGAGGTAAGCTACCAATATGCCAAAGGTAGGAGTGGCTAGATACCAAAAGTTAAGTTTGTCTACTTCGACAAAAGTGGTTACTATATTTTGTACAAAATGGATTGCACCTTTAAGAAAAAATGCTGCCAATGCACACCCCACACCTATAATAAATGACAAGATAAGCAAGAACTGCTTATCTTTTATATGCTTTTCTCGCCACTCTAATGCTTTGAGGTATATATTGTTTACAACTTGAGAGGTCATAATTATTATCTGAGTACTAATAGTAGGTTCTAAAAATTGGTGTCTACCTAATAAACTTTGCAAAGATACTAATAAGAGTACAATTGGCAAAACTTTTAGCATTAATATTTTAACATTATTAGAATACTCTGAAAGCGAATATTTACAATGGTGAATATGGTAAATTATAAAAAAATGATTACCTTTGCAGTAACAAACCAATGTGAGAGTTTTTAGATAAATATAATAATGGATAGTAGAGCTTTGTATCCGCTAAAATTTGTTCCGATTCTGAAGGAAAAGATTTGGGGAGGAGAAAGAATAAAGAGAGTGTATCGCCATGACAGTCAGACTGATGAATTGTTGGGTGAGAGTTGGGACGTTTCGGGTATGGAGGGTGACGAGAGTGAGGTGTGTAATGGCTTTTTAGAGGGTAACACTTTGCCTGACCTTTTAGAGGTGTATATGGGCGATTTGGTAGGTGATGCTGTATATGAACGTTATGGTAATTGCTTTCCGATGCTTGTAAAGCTGTTAGATGCTAAAAGACAACTTTCTATTCAGGTTCACCCAGACGATGATAAAGCTGAGCAATTGGGTGAGATGATGGGTGGTAAAAATGAGTTGTGGTATGTGCTTGGTGCAGACGAAGGGGCAAGTGTAATTGCAGGCTTTGAAATGCACATAACGGAACAGCAGTGCAACGAATTTCTCGAACGTGGCGAATTGGACCGTGTGTTGCATCGCATACCTGTTGAGAAAGGTGATGTGGTGTATATACCGGCAGGATGTGTCCACTCGATAGGCTCGGGGTGTACTATTTTGGAAATTCAAGAGCCGTCGGATATTACATATCGTCTCTTCGATTTTAATCGTAAAGATGTTGACGGTTCGCTACGCGAATTACATATAGATAAGTCGTTAGCCTCAATTGATTGGGACAATTGGAAAAACGACAAATTGGCTGTTGAGGTTAAGACTGGTGAGTTGACATCTATTATTGATCGACCATGCTTTACTGTAAATATTATGGAAATTGATAAGCCAAAAGAGTACGAGTTGGGTGCTATAGATTCGTTTATAGTATTGGTTTGCACCGAGGGGCACGTTACGTTAAAGTGGGACAACGATTATATAACTCTATCGGATATGGAGTGTGTGTTGATACCTGCGGAGATGACTTCGCTAATGATAGTGCCTACTGTAAAATCGAGATTGATAGAGGCTTTTATTAAGGCTTAAACAGCTTTTAAATATACGTTTAAGAAACATTAAATTCTATACAATAATTATGGAAGAAAAGAATATAGATTTGCTATCGCAGGTGACTGCCAAGGCGCAAACGTGGCTTGATGGAAATTACGATGAGGGTACAAAAGCCGAAATTCGTAAGATGATGCAGAGCGAAGATAAGACCTCACTTATTGAGTCGTTTTATAAAGATTTGGAGTTTGGTACTGGTGGACTTCGTGGCATAATGGGAGCAGGCTCAAATCGTATGAACATTTATACTGTAGGTGCTGCCACGCAGGGTTTTAGCAATTATCTAAAACGTGAGTTTGCAGGACAACCAATAAGTGTAGTAATAGGACACGATTGTCGCAACAATAGCCGACTTTTTGCTGTGACTTCAGCTAACATATTCTCGGCTAATGGTATTAAGGTGTATCTGTTTGAGAGTCTTCGCCCTACGCCTGAGATTTCGTTTGCTATACGACATCTTGGTTGCAATGGAGGTATTATACTTACAGCATCGCACAATCCCAAAGAGTACAATGGCTATAAAGCTTATTGGAGTGATGGTGCACAGATTATAGCTCCACACGATAACAGCATAATATCGGAAGTAGAAAAGATAAAAGGTCCAGACGAGATACTGTTTACACCAAACAACGATTTAATACAATCGATAGGTGAAGATGTGGACAAGGTGTATCTTGACAATGTACGCTCGATACTCCTCTCTCCCGAAAGTATTAAACGTCATTCTGACCTTAAAATAGTATATACCCCTATCCATGGCACAGGTATAAAACTCATACCACGTTGCTTAAATGAGGTAGGCTTTAGTGATGTTAATTTAGTGGAAGAGCAGACTGTGATTAGTGGCGATTTTCCTACCGTTGTGTCGCCTAATCCCGAAGAACCTGCAGCTCTTGATATGGCAATAAGTAAAGCTAAAGCTATTGATGCCGATATAGTTATGGCTTCTGACCCCGATGCCGACCGTATGGGTATAGCTGTTAAGAACAACGCAGGAGAGTGGGTGCTTGTTAATGGCAACCAGACTTGTATACTTTTTACATATTATATTCTTCGTCGTCGCAAAGAACTTGGTTTGCTTAAAGGTAATGAGTTTATGGTTAAAACCATTGTAACATCGGAACTTGTAGCAGAGATTTGTCGCCGCTACAATACTCCGCTCATTGACTGTTATACAGGTTTCAAATGGATAGCTGCCGAGGTGCGTGAGCGAGAGGGTAAGATGCAGTATATTGGAGGTGGAGAAGAGAGTTATGGATTTATGCCTGCCGACTTTATACGCGACAAAGATGCTGTATGTTGTTGCACTTTGATGGCTGAAATAACAGCTTGGGCAAAAGACCAAGGTATGACTCTATATCAGCTACTACAACAGATATATGTAGAGTTTGGTTTTTCTCGTGAAAAAGGCATTTCGATTGTGCGTAAAGGCAAGAGTGGTGCAGAGGAGATAGTGACTATGATGAAAAATTTCAGAGCTAATCCGCCTTTGGAAATTGCTGGGTCGAAAGTTGTATGCATAAAAGATTATGAGCTTTTGATAGAGCGTAATGTTTTGAATGGCGATACGTCAGAACTCGACTTTCCTGCATCGTCCAACGTACTTCAATATTTTACTGAAGATGGCACTAAGGTGTCGGTTCGTCCATCGGGAACTGAGCCTAAAATAAAGTTCTATATAGAGGTTCGTAGCCATATAAACACTGCTAACGAAAGCGAAGAGGCAAATATAGCTGCTGAGAAGAAAATAGCAGAAGTGTGTAAGTCGCTCAATATATGATAGAAATTTGTTGACGAGGTGCAAATGATGAATATTTTTGAAAAAATATTTGTTTGTTTCAAAATTGATTTGTACCTTTGTCGTACCAAAAAGATAAAAAATTACCTCTTATCGCACTGGTAACCTGAGATTGGAAAATTCTACAATTTATTTTTAACTCCGAGGTCAAGTCCTTTTTTCAATGGCGGGCTGCAACAATCGGTTTCCGATTAGTTACTTTTGATAGTACGGCAGATTACAAAGAGTTGGAATACCTCAAATCCTGTTTTCATAGGAATTTTTCTCAATATACGGCAGTGCGATATTTTATACTAAAAAGGTGTGTTAGTTATTATTACTGACACACCTTTTCTGTATTATTGTATTCCTCTCATTGCATTTATGAGGTAGAATTTAGTGAAATGAGGCAAATCTAAGGGAGAAATATCTCGCTCGATGATGACGCCATCGTTTAAAAGTTTAGCTCGACGAGTACCTTTAAGAAGGGGTAGGCGAGGGGTGTAAAGTTGGTTATCGGTGTCTTGAAATACTACATTTGCAAATGTGGTATCTGTAACCAAGCCATTCTGTACTATTAGTGGTTCTTCGTTGGCACATAACCCCTTTCGTAGTGGTTCAAAACAACTGCGGTCGGCATACTTAAGATGATAGTCGATGTTAGCTTCTATAGGAATTAATCGTGTAATATTTTTCACACTATACTCCATAGCTCGCCAACTCTCTATGCCAACAGCTGAGTATTCTATGGTAAAGCGTACAATTCTGTGATATTGTGTAAGGTTGGTGGTTGTGAGTAGGGCTTCGATTTGCTGCCACACCGTAGTGTTGCCAATTGTACGCACCACACGCTGACAATGATAGTCAAGGTTATGAAACTGACTGTTTTCGTACCGAAAAGTTTCCAAATAGTGTGTCATTGTTTTGGGAGTATTATTATGCAAATGGTAGATATACCTTTTCTAATACTTCGTTGTATTCGTCATTCATATCGCTATTAATGGTTATGCCTCCACCACTACGGAAATAAAATGGCGATTTATCGGTGTGTGAATAACCAAGTTCTGTTGCTAATTGCTTAGTCTCGATGTATCGAATTAATACGCAACTATCGAAGTTTTGTCCATCGAAATATCCCATTACTCCTGTATAAAAGCCACGAGGTTCGCCTTCTGCTTCGGCTATTACTTGCAATGTTGCTTTACGTGGTGCTCCACAAATACTACCTGCTGGCAATATTTCACGTAGCATATCGCCAAGATGACAACGCCAATTGCTGTCAATGCGAGCAGTTACTTCGCTACTCACTTGAAGGACAGGACCGTGCGATGTGTTTAGTCGGTCGATATAGCGAAAGCGTTCCACTTCTACCCATCGCCCAACACGAGCTAAATCGCTACGAATGAAGTCTACAATGGTGTTGTGTTCGCACGTCTCTTTATAATCACTTAAAATCTTTGCTTCGGCATCTGGTATCAAGCCCGAAATGGTGCCTTTCATAGGAAAACACTTTATTTTGTTATCGTTGATACGTACAAAAGTCTCAGGCGAAAAACAAACGAATCTGTCGGGCAATAACAAGCGATAACGAGAATTGCTACGATGGAAAATTTCTTCTAATGAATAGTCTGTATCGATAGGGGTTTTAACTGTTAGATTTGCTAAAAATGTGTCGCCACGCATCAACCCTTGACGTACTCTTGAAAATTTTTGCTCATATTCAGCTTGTTGTATGGATTTTGTTTTGAAGAATGTTCCCTTAATGGCATAATCAACATCAGTGCTGTTACCCACATCGCCTATGCGCCATTTTACATCGTTACATTGCAAAGGGCGAGTTGTAAAATAGGCATTTTTCATTTCGTAGTCAATAAAAAAGAGGAAAGGTTTGCTGTTTGAAGCAGCTTCGTTGATTTTACAAAAAAGTGTATCGGGAGAAATATAAGTCATAGCGCAAGCGGATTTCGTTCTAAAAAAATATTTTCGCAAAGGTACAAAAAATTGACTAATTGTGGCTACCTTTGCAAGATGAAATTAAATATAAAAAAATGTCCATAAAAATTCTATTTATAGATAATCGTGACTCGTTTGCTTACAACATTGTAGAGTTGCTACGCCAATTAGATACGGAACTTGATATAGTAAGCGATATTGACACCGCTAACAATGAGCTTATAGCAAGTATAACAAATGGAGACGTGATAGTTAGACAATTGGTTCTTTCGAAATACGATGGCATAGTGCTGTCGCCAGGAGCAGGCATACCTACAGAATATTCCATTATGCAGTCGGTTTTAAGTAGTGGTACAACAACACCTATACTTGGCATCTGTCTTGGACTTCAAGCTATTGCTGAAGAGGGTGGTGCAAAACTTATGGCATTGCCACACCCTTTGCATGGTCATCAATCGCATTTGGTTATTTCTGCAGACAATCATTTTGTTTTTAACAACATACCTCAGCATAATCTTATCGGACGATACCACTCGTGGACAGTCGCTCCTCAAAGCATAGCCAGTAGCCAGATACAGGTAATAGCATACGATGAAGACGGTAATATACAAGCTATTCAACACAAACTTTTTCCGTGGGTAGGACTTCAATTTCACCCCGAATCAATTATAACCTCTAATGGAAAAGAAATAATTAAAAATTGGCTTTCTGCTCTCAATAAAAATTGCTAACTTTGCATCTCAAAGTGCTATAAAAGAGTTGAAAATACAACACAATTAATTATGGCATCTTCTATACTGAACCAATAGTTCTATGTTGTACACAAAATTAACTATTTATCAAGATGTTACATTCTATGACTGGCTACGGCAAAGCCACTTGTGAATATAAAGGCAAGAAAATTTGCGTAGAAATTAAATCGCTCAATTCCAAATCACTCGACTTATCTACTCGCATAGCCAATCTGTATCGCGAAAAAGATCTCGAAATTCGTGGTGTTATTTCGTCGCGTCTTGAACGAGGAAAAATTGATTTTTCAATATATTTTGAAAACGTAGACAGCATAGCTGCAACTCGTATTAACTCGACACTTGCTAAAGAGTATGCCAACCAGATAAAAGAAGTTGCAACCGAAACTGGCATAGCTATGCCCGACAATGTAATGGAACTTGTACTTCGGATGCCTGATGTTATGAAAACCGATTATCCTACTCTTGAAGACGAGGAGTGGCAAGTTGTTCTTGCAACTATTCATACCGCAATAGACAATCTCGAAGCTTTCCGACTTCAAGAGGGCGAACAACTATATCAGATTTTCTCGTCGAAGATAGATAACATTGGAAAATATCTTGCCAATGTAGAACCATTCGAGGGTGAACGAATAGCCAAAATAAAATGTCGTCTTGAAGATAACCTAAAAGAGCTTGAAGATAAAATAACTATTGACCGCAATCGTCTTGAACAAGAGATGATATTTTATATCGAAAAGCTTGACATTAACGAAGAGAAAAACCGTCTTCGCAACCACCTTCGCTACTTTGTAGAAACAATGGAAGGTGAGCGTTTTGCTGGTAAAAAACTCGGGTTTATAGCACAAGAAATGGGACGAGAAATAAATACTCTCGGCTCAAAATCGAACCACAGCGAAATGCAAATAATAGTGGTAAAGATGAAAGACGAACTTGAACAGATTAAAGAGCAAGTGCTAAATACTCTATAACTCGAAGTATTTCAACTGCTAATTTTTTTGAACCCCCCATTTAACAAAACAAACAATCCACAATGATACTTCCTATATACACATACGGACAACCTGTACTCCGCAAACCAACAGAAGAAATTACAGATAGCTATCCTGAGCTTTCAACTCTGCTCGAAAATATGTTTCAGACTATGTATCGTTCAGACGGCATAGGTCTTGCAGCTCCTCAAATAGGGCTATCGCTCCGCCTTTTTGTTATTGATGCATCGGTTATGGCGGAAGATAATCCCGAAATTAAGACTGGTAAACACGTATTTATAAACCCACAGATAGTAGAAAAGTCGGACGAAATGGTTACATATGAGGAGGGCTGTCTGTCTCTTCCTGGTATTCACGAAAATGTGTCTCGCCCTAAAGTTATTACCATACACTACTATGATGAAAATTTTGTAGAACACACCACAACCTTTGATGGTTTTTTTGCTCGCATTGTGCAGCACGAATATGACCACTTAGAGGGACACGTTTTTTCGGACCTCGTATCGCCTCTACGCCGTCAAATGATAAGCGGTAAGCTCAACAATATAGCAAAAGGCAAAACTCGTTGCTCATATAAAATTAAATAGACTATTGCATCGCTATTTCTTAAATATTGCCTATTGTGGCACGCAGTATTGTGGTTGGCAACGTCAGCCCAATGGTGTTGCTGTGCAAGAGATAGTGGAAAAATCGTTGTTTACCATTTTGCGTACCGAAACACCAATTACTGGTGCTGGGCGTACCGATGCTGGAGTTCACGCACGTGGTATGACTGCCCACTTTGATGTTGCAGAGGTACTGCCCGATACTCATCGTTTGATGGTTAACCTCAATAGTATATTGCCGCAAGCCATTGCCATCAACGCTATTCGAGAAGTACACCCCGATGCACATGCTCGGTTCGATGCCATATCTCGTAGGTACGAATACCACATAGTTTATCGCAAAGACCCTTTCACAACGGATAGAGCCTATAGAATAAATCGTCCGTTGGATGTAGACGTTATGAACAAAGCGGCTCAAACACTATTTGAATATGACGATTTTACCTCATTTTCTAAAGTTCACACCGATGTAAAAACCAATCTCTGCACTATAATTTATGCCCGTTGGGACGAGGTTGATAGCAATCATTTGGTATTTACCATCGAAGCCAATCGCTTTTTGCGTAATATGGTGCGTGCTATAGTTGGCACACTTATTGATGTTGGCACACACAAAATTACTATTGACGACTTTCGCTGTATCATAGAACGTAAAGACCGCTGTAGCGCAGGACATTCGGTGCCGGCGTGTGGACTATATTTTATCGAAGCAAAATACAATTATTAAAGGAAGGTTCTATAAATTCACTTTTTTGAAAATTTTATTTTTTTGAAAATTAACTTGCGTGCTTTTGGCTTTATGCTAACCCAGGATGCGCCTTAGCATAGCTTAAAATCAAACTTTACGTTCTGCATTAGGCTTTCACTGCGTTTGTTTTAATAAGGTATATTTTTCTTTTAATCTCAATTGCATAGCCCGCTATACTCTTTCGATTTAAAAGTAAAATCTGCTCGTCTAAAAATCAAAAGTCACAGCAAGTGAATTTATAGAACCTCCCTAAACCGAAAAAACTTTAATATATAATGAATTCCGAACAACAACAAATAATCGCACTCATCAATCGCGAAGTAATTCCAGCTATTGGTTGTACCGAACCTATTGCTGTGTCGCTCTGTACTGCTCGTGCAGCCGAACTACTTGGTTGCACTCCAGAAAAAATAGAGTTGCACCTAAGTGCCAATATTATAAAAAATGCTATGGGTGTAGGTATTCCTGGAACTGGTATGATAGGTCTGCCTATTGCCGTTGCTCTTGGAGCATTGATAGGTAAAAGCGAATATCAGCTCGAAGTGCTTCGTGATTGCAATGATGAAGCTGTTAGTCGCGGTCAAGCATTTATTAACGAAAATCGTATTAATATATCGCTTAAAGATACTACAGAAACGCTTTATATAGAAGTTCATTGTTATAGTGGAGAACATCACTCTACTGCTATTATCTCTGGTTCACATACTAATTTTATATATTTAGAGCATGATGGTGAAGTTGTTCTAAAGGCAGATGATAGCAAAGCCAATAATGCCAATAACGAATGTAATGACATAGAACTTACTCTTCGTAGTGTATGGGATTTTGCTATGAATACAGACATGGAAGACCTTCGCTTTATACTAAAAACTAAAGAGTTAAACGATGCCGTGTCACGTACTTCGCTCAATGGTCACTTCGGACACGAGGTTGGTCGCACTGTGCGTGAGTCGAGTGAGCAGTATCGTATGTTTGGCGATTTCACTTATATGCACATACTGTCACGTACAGCCGCTGCATGCGATGCACGTATGGCAGGATGCCCAATGGCAGTAATGAGTAACTCTGGTTCGGGCAACCAAGGCATATCGGCTACTATGCCGGTAGTTACATACGCCGAGGACAACAACGCTACCGAAGAGCAACTTATTCGCGCTCTTGCGCTTTCTCATCTCACAGTTATTTATATTAAACAAAGTCTTGGACGACTAAGTGCGTTGTGCGGGTGCGTTGTAGCGGCCACTGGTTCGTCTGCTGGTATAACTTACCTAATGGGTGGCAACTTTACCAAAGTAGAGTATGCTGTAAAAAATATGGTTGCAACATTAACTGGTATGCTTTGCGATGGAGCTAAACCATCGTGTTCGCTAAAAGTTGCAAGCGGAGTATCATCGGCAATAATGTGTGCATTGCTTGCTATGAAAGGCAAATGTGTAACAGCTGTAGAGGGTATTATCGACGAATCGGTCGATAAATCTATCCGTAATATGACCACTGTTGGTCGTGAAGGTATGATGTCTACCGACAAACTCGTTCTCAACATTATGACCACCAAAAACAAATAGCATATTACAAAATATTTTTTGTACCTTTGCATATCACTCTATAATCCATACAATATATGAAGACCTTAAATTTTTGTTTCCGAGTACATCAACGTAATCATTTGAAGCGTTATCGGTTTTTTGAAATCGGTAATGACCACTATTATTACGATGATTATATAAATGAGACATCTACTCGTAAGATGTCCGATATGGTATATATCGATGCAAACAATATGTTGTTGGATATTATAAACAATTCCAATGGACGTTTCCGTGTATCGTTTGCCATTACTGGTACTGCATTAGAACAGTTTGAACAATATGCACCCGAGGTGATAGAGAGTTTTAGACAGTTGGCGCAAACTGGTAGTGTAGAGTTTTTGGCTACTCCATATGCTCATTCTTTAGCATCGTTGTACAATGCAGATGAGTATGGTTTGCAATTGAAAAATCATTCTGACAAGATATTTGAGCTATTTGGTAAACGTCCTACAGCGCTTGCCAACACAGCTTTAATTTATAACGATGAGATGGCGCAGATGGCAGTATCGTTAGGCTACAAAACTATTATGATAGAGGGAGCAAAGCACGTGTTAGGGTGGAAAAGTCCTCACTATGTGTATGGTAGTGCTGTTAACCCCAAAATAAAACTGCTTTTACGCGATGAGAAATTGAGCGATGATATTAGTTATCGTTTTTCGCAATGGAGTTGGGCAGAATATCCTCTTACAGCCGAAAAATTTATAGGTTGGATAGATAATACACCTGCTGAAGAGGAGATATTTAATATCTTTATGGGGTATGAGGCTCTTGGTCTTCTAAATGTCAAACAGTCGGGTATTTTCGACTTTTTCAAAGCCTTACCATTTTATGCTATGGAAAAGGGAATGCAGTTTTCTACCCCCTCTCGTGTTACGGCTAAGTGTGTCGACAATCTGTCGGTGGTATATCCAATTTCATGGGCTGACGAGGAGAAGGATATTACGGCTTGGTGCGGAAACGAATTACAAAATGAGGTGTTGAGTAAACTATATCATTTGACCGATAGAGTTAACTTGTCGTCCGATGCTATGTTAAAACACGATTGGATGGCTATTCAAGATGCTACCAATTTGTTTTTTATGTCGACTAAGCGTTTTTCCGATGGCATAAAAGAGCAAAAAGATAACCCATACGATTCGCCCTACGATGCTTTTATGAATTATATGAACATCTTGAGCGACTTTATAGAACGAGTAAATGCTCTCTATCCAACCACAATCGATAACGAGGAACTTAACTCGCTATTGAAAACAATAAATAGTCAGGAACATGAGCTTGCTGCAATGCGCGATGAGATAAAAAGACTAAAAGCTCGCTCCTCAAAAAAGTAGTTTCTGCACATAAAAAGGCAATTAATAAACCTTAAAACAGTGTTTAATATTAAATTGAACGCTGTTTTAAGGTTTATTTTTGTGCTGTGTTACTCTAATTATCTAATAGTAAGAGTAGTATATTTTTGGATATTTTTTTGTAAAATCATTGTCAATCCAAAATATTATTGTACCTTTGCATTAGGGTAAGTCCTACACGACCAGCTCCCTTTGAACTCCCCCAGGGCTTGACCGCAGCAAGGGTAGAAGGTTGTAGCGGTGCGATGTAGTAAGCTTACCCTTTTTTGTTGAATATAAGGTAAATATAGTAAATATAAGAGGGCAATTACATTGTAGAATTGAAAAATAATTGTAACTTTGCACTCTGAATTTTCCTGACGCAGATAATAATATTAAAAACAAAACATATATTTAGTTATGAACATTTTACGTACTGATATTGATGCGGTAAATGCTCTCTTAACCATTCAGGTTTCGGAGGCTGACTATGCTGGCAACTATCAAAAAGCTCTAAAACAATTCCGTAAAAAAGCTAATTTCCCGGGTTTCCGCCCTGGCATGGCTCCAATGTCAATGGTTACCAAAATGTATGGTCGTGGAGTGAAAGCTGACGAGATAAACAAGTTGCTCCAAAACGAACTCTACAAATATATCAACGAAAACAAACTTGACGTACTTGGCGAACCTCTTCCTAATGAAGAAGATGAAAAACGTGAGATGGACTTCGCTGTAGATAAAGACTTTGAGTTCAAATTTGATATAGCTCTTGCTCCTGAGTTTGAGTTGTCTATCAATAAAAAAGATAGCATCAATGTATACGATATCGAAGTTACCGACGAGATGATTGAGGCTCAAGTTAATAACTATGCCGATCGTTTTGGTTCGCAAGAAGAGGTTGAAGCCGCTCAAGATGCAAAAGATATGCTTAAAGGTACACTTTATCAACTCAATGAAGAGGGTAAAGTTGTAGAGGGTGGCGTAATGGTAGAAGATGCTGTTATGGCGAGCCAATATATGGCTGACGATGAGCAGAAAGCTCTTTTTGCCGATGCTAAGAAAAATAGCGTTATAGTATTCAATCCTCGCAAAGCATATAACAACGATGCCGAGATAGCATCTATGCTTAAACTTACCAAAGAGCAAGCTGCCGAGGTAAACTACGATCTTCAATTCGAGATTAAATCTATAGTTCACTTCACTCGTGCTACTTTAGATAAAGCACTTTTCGATAAAGTTTACCCTAATGCTAATATCGAAACTATCGAGGATTTCCGTGTAAAAGTAGCTCAAGGCATTAAGCAGTCGTACAACGATGATACCGAATATAAATTTGGTTTAGATGCTCGTGCTGCTATGGTTAAGAAGATGGACAAACTCACCTTCCCAGAGGCAACTCTTAAACGTTGGTACAAACTCACCGATGATAAACTCACCGATGAACAAGTAGAGCAGAACTTCCCAGAGATGATGCAGGATCTGAAATGGTACATCTTCCGTGGCAAAGTGGTTAAAGAAAACGACCTCAAAGTAGAGAAAGAAGACATTGATGCATACGCACGCAAAATGACTCGCATCCAGTTTGCGCAGTATGGTATGACTGACATTCCTGACGAGTTGCTTGATAACTACGCAAGTGGAATGCTAAAAAAACAAGAAACAGTACAACGCATTGCCGAAAATGTTTTGGACGACAAAGCATACGCAGTCATCAAATCGAAAGTTAAAACAGTTGATACTCCTATTTCAGTAGCCGATTTCAACAAACTTTTTGAAACTAAGTAAATCGTCGGTTTAAGGCGTTTCCTTACATATCTATACCGAAAACAAAGTGCATCATCTTTTTTATGAGATGATGCACTTTTTTCTGATGCTTACCGTAAAATGGACACATTTCTACTAAAAAAAATATATGGTTCTATAAATCCTAATTTACGAATTTATAGAACCATATAGTAGGTGTCGTTATTAAAAACTCTCTAAAAGAGTAATTTAGCAGATAATATTTTATCCTAAACGTTCAAGTTGTACCGTGAAGTGACGCATCAACTCTGTTTCCCAAGTTATTTTTACACCACGAGTAATTTCGTGACGACGATCAAATACGTTTTTCAATGCCACAGCTATTACATCCATATGATTGTTTGTGTACACTCTTCGTGCTATGCAGAGACGAAGGAGATCAAGACCTCCAAAGCGATTTTCGCGTGTTATTGGGTCGCGGTCGGCAAGGATATAGCCAATCTCACAACCACGAATACCAGCTTCGAGATATAGCTCAATTGTAAGTGTTTGTGCTGGGAACTCTTCTTTTGGTATTTCGGTCAATATCTTGTCTGCATCAACAAATAGAGCATGACCACCAACAGGACGTTGGTATGGTATGCCAAATTCGTCAAGGCGTTTAGCAAGGTATTCAACTTGTTTTATACGAGTTTCAAGGTTGTCAAACTCGGTGTTTTCGTCAAGACCTACAGCCAATGCAGCCATATCGCGACCATTCATACCTCCGTATGTAAGATAGCCCTCAAATGGTATACAGAAACGTTTAGCTCCTTCATACCAATCTTCGTGACGAGTAGCAATAAAACCACCCATATTGACCAATCCATCTTTTTTAGATGACATAGTCATACCATCGGCAAGTGAGAACATCTCACGAACGATTTCTTTTATACTCTTGTCGGCATAACCTTCTTCACGAGTTTTTATAAAGTAGGCATTTTCTGCAAAACGAGCGGAGTCGAATACTACACGTTTGCCCCATTTATCTGCCACCTTGCGTACACCACGTAAGTTTTCCATAGAAACTGGCTGACCACCAGCAGTATTATTGGTAACAGTGATAATAATAAATGGCACTTTGTCGTGATACTGTTCAAGTGCAGCTTCGAGTTTATTGAGGTCGACACTACCTTTGAATGGATGCTCCAGTTGAGTGTTTTTAGCCTCGTCTATTGTGCAATCCAAAGCCATTGCTTTACGGCTTTCGATATGTCCTTTGGTGGTATCGAAATGAGAGTTTCCTGGTACTACATCGCCCTGATGAACAAGGTGAGAGAAAAGCACATTTTCAGCAGCACGACCTTGGTGTGTAGGTATAACGTAGTCAAAACCAGTAAGACGTGTAATAGTGTCTTTTAGCTCAAAGAACGAACGAGAACCAGAGTAGCTTTCATCGCCCATCATCATAGCTGCCCATTGACGATCGCTCATAGCACCTGTACCAGAATCGGTAAGACAATCAATATATACTTGATCAGCTTTTAACTGAAACACATTGTAGTGAGCTTCTTTAATCCATTGTTCACGCTCTGCACGTGTACTTTTTTTCATTGGCTCTACCATCTTGATTTTCCAAGATTCTGCAAAAGGTAATTCCATAATTGTTATTAAATTTATAGGTTAAGTTTATAGGTTAGTTATTTCGACCACAAATTTAATCATTTAATTTTGTATGACCAATATTTTATATGTGTTTTTGAGGTTAATTAATCAAAAAAAATTATGCCACATTTTAAGGATGAGTAAGTGTAGAACATCTATTAAATACGATAAAGTTTCTGTGCTATCATTTCGGCACATTTTTCGCCATCCATAGCACTTGATGTTATGCCGCCTGCGTAGCCTGAACCCTCGCCTGCAGGATAGAGTCCACCGATATGTATATGCTCTAATGTATCGGGATTGCGCGGTATGCGAATTGGCGATGATGTACGACTTTCTACACCAAGTATTACCGCTTCATTGGTTAGAAATCCATGCATCTTTTTGTCGAATGATTTGAAGCCTTCTTGTAATCGATGTCGGATTATTTCGGGCATCCAAAAGTGGAGTGGGGAAGAGATTATGCCTGGCAAATATGAGCATTGTGGTAAATCGTATGAAACACGACCTCGAACAAAATCGCCCAATCGTTGTGCTGGTGCAGTTTGGAATTTGCCTCCATTGTTGTTAAATGCCATTCGCTCAAAATCTTCTTGAAATTTTAGACCACACAATTCGCCATATTGTTGGTACTCTGAAGGCAAATCTTCGGGGTGTATTTCTACAACAATGCCAGAATTGGCATACGGAGAGTTGCGCTGCGATGCACTCATTCCATTGACCACTACTAAATCGGTATCTGTTGCCGATGGTACAATATGCCCCCCAGGGCACATACAGAATGAATATACTCCACGTCCATCTACTTGATTGACCAGACTATATGATGCTGCTGGGAGATGTGGATTTTTTACCTTACTATGATATTGAATGCTATCTATAAGCGATTGAGGATGCTCAACTCGCACTCCCATAGCAAAACCTTTAGCTTGCAAAGCTATTCCATTTTGATGTAAACGATAGTAGATGTCTCTTGCCGAATGTCCTGTGCTCAATATTACATTATCGGCATTATAGCTTATTCCATTTGCACATTTTACACCTTTAATCTGATTGTTTTCGATAACGAAATCTGATACGCAGGTGTTGTAGTGTATTTCACCTCCGCAATCCAATATATGGTTGCGCATATTTTTTATTATTTGTGGTAGTAAGTCAGTTCCGATGTGTGGATGTGCCTCATATAGTATTTCGTCTTTTGCTCCATGAGCGTGAAATATTTCAAGTACACGTTGTATATTGCCACGTTTGTTAGAGCGTGAATATAGTTTGCCGTCTGAGAATGTACCAGCTCCGCCCTCACCAAAACAATAGTTACTATCTTTTTCCAACGAGTTGTTTCTGTTGAGTTGGGCTATATCTTTTTTACGTTCAAGTATTTCTTTCCCACGTTCTAAAATGATAGGTTTTAACCCAAATTCTATAAGTCGGAGTGCAGCGAATAATCCCGCAGGACCAGAACCTACAATTATTATTTCGGGACTATTTTCAACGCTTTTATAGCGAAATATGTTAGAGTATTTGTATTGTGGATATTCGCCAATATACACATCTGCACTAAGTATAACTTTAGGCAATTTACTCCGAGAGTCGATAGACTTTTTGATGATATTAATTTGGTTTATATCATTAAAATTTACGTCAAGATAATGACTTGCTGCAACTTTTATACGTTCGATAGTTGAGGCTTCTTCTGGTGATAGTGTAAGGCTGATAGATTTTACCATATTGCAAATTTGGGGTGGTATGTGATGTAGACCCAATTTAAGAGTGGATAGTAAATTACAAAAAAGCCATCTTATTGCTCATTTCTATAAATGGGGCAATAAGATGGGTTGTATTGTGGTTTGATATAATCTATTAGATCATCAATGCAGCTACGAGAGCAAGAATAGCATAGAACTCTGGAAGAGCAGCATAAATCATAGTGTTGGTTTGAACATCATGACCTGCAGCAATACCTGCAATACCATTTGCGCACACTTGACCTTGACGAATAGCCGAAACAAGGCAGATAGCTCCAACAGCCAATCCTACAGCAAAAAGAACAATGCCGTCAGCAGCAAAGTCTTTGCTTACCCACATTAAGAAAGCCACAAAGCCGTACAAGCCTTGAGTTGCTGGCATCGCAGAGAGAATCATATAACTCATTGATTTGCCTGGATTTTTTTTCAATGCACCTTCTGCTGCGTTACCAGCGATTGTTGTTCCAATAGAAGAACCGATTCCAGCCAAGGCCAACATAAGACCTAAACCGATGTAACCGAGAATTTCGTTCATAATTGTAATGTAATTAGGGTTATTGTTATTTTGTTTTTATTTTATCTTTGAATTAAATAATCTACATAAGTTTATTTAAAAAATAAACTTATGTACAAGATTATTACTCTTTTACAGTTTTGACAAGTGGAGCGTATTTGTTACCTTTACCTTCGTATCCTGAGTTTTTGAAATACTCAACAAATGTCAAACGTAATGGGTGTACAAATGCACCTAATGCCGACATTGCCAAATTAAGTGTATGACCAAATAGTAATATCAGAATATAAGGTAGATAGCTCAATATTGAAGGCTCGTCACCGAGTACCATAGCTCCCAAATTGTTGAAGGCACCACCAAGCATACCACCTGCAAGTCCTAACGCATATAAACGAATGTAGCTAAGCACATCGCCAAGTAGTCCAGTTGCCATATTGTAGGTGTCCCACAGACCAGATCCAATGTTAGCAAACACGTTGCGCTTTGGATTGTTGAATATAAAGATACCAAATGCTGATATTATACCTATCGCTATGATAGTATATTTAGCTGCATCTATTGACACTACATCGCCAACAGCCAATATAGCAGTAGCAATACCGCCTACTATCAATATCAGCCACCCCCAATTGCTAAGGCATTGCTTAAAGCCCCAACGCTTGGTATAGCAAATGGCTTTGATAGTCATAGCCAAACAGATATGGAATACACCTATGATAATAGCCATAATCATTTGTATATCGTAGCCTGCTATCTCGCCTTTAATCATTACACTTTTCAAAGCCTCTGGCATCCAGTTGGCTGCATAAAGGTCAATACCAAATGCTGTGCCAATGAAGAAACCAATAACTAAGGTACCGACACCTAATGCAGTGATGATTGGTCCAAGCCCATCGAACATTTCGATACGTACTTTGCCAGACTTCAGTCCTAATCCAAGAAGTATAAGTATAATGCCATAACCTGCATCGCCCATACATAGAGCAAAGAATAGCAAGAAGAATGGACCTAAAATGGGGGTAGGGTCAAACTCTTGATACACTGGCATTCCATACATACCTGTAAGCGGTTCGAATAGTTTTGAGAACCAGTTGTTTCTCAACTTAATAGGCACGTTGTCCTCGGCTGTTGGTGTAGCTTTTTGATAGTATACTCCTTTTGTTTGAAGCATTGTATCAAGCTCTGCACAAATATCATCGGGGCAATAACCTTCGATAATCATAATTGTGTCGTCTGCTGCATACTCGGTATTAACGTGTGCTTGTTCAAGAGATATTTCGTCTGATAGTTGAGCAGATAGTCGTTGCAGTGTAGCTACATTGTCAAAGGCATATTGTTTGATAATAGTCTTTTGTTGTTCACATAGTTTAGCACTATTATCTACATCAGTTTGTAACTCTATAGTGCTACGTTCATTCATAGCAAATGGTTCTGCCTCAATGTCTGTTATTGGTTTATGTGTAACAGTAATAAAGTAAGTACTACTACCAGTGGTATTGATGACAAACGCATTGTATGTCTCCTCCCACGTGTTATCATAATTTCGAGTAGGACAAGAGTAGAACGACACTATCAGACCATTTGAGCTAAGTCGCTCTATGTCGTTGTTTGAATAGCAACCCCACACCGCCATACGAATTACTTCACGTTCGGCTGCTGATAATTGTGCATTAAGTGTTTCTTGTTGCGCAATTAATTTTTCAAGACCGTTGGCAACTTCCCAGCCTTTGTCCAAGGTGAGAGATTTTTCATCAGCCAATACATATTTGTCTGCTTCGTCTTTTTTCTTGCTTTTATTGTGCTGATTTATAATCTGCTGACAATATTCGATTAGTTTGTCGATTCGTAGTTGTTGTGCGAACTGGTCGTGTAATCTATTGTAAGTGTCATTATCTCGTTCGAGCGTAGCTATATGTAGCACGCCTAAATCTCGCACATTTTCAAGAAAACTATCGTAGTCTGAATGGTGTACTACGAAGTCGTATTTTGTCATTTTCGTAATCATAGTCTTTCAGAAAATGAATGTTGATAAAATGTTGATTAGAGAAAATAGAGTGGTAAAACCTATTTTACAGCCTCCATTTCTATAGCTTCCCTTTTCGCTTTTACTATCTTCTGAGAAGATTTAGAAAGGTTTTCCTCGTCTTCCATAAAGCGTTTAATTTTGCGAATGGCATCTTCGTAGCCTGGTATTTGCACTTTTTCAAAAAGATTGACTTTCTGAGTGGTTTTTTTACGAGCATACTCAAGAAGATTGAGTTTCTCTATATAAAATTCTCGTTCTATACCTATTTGAGCTAATTTTTTTAATTCGGAAAGACCATCGGCCCACCATTTGGGCGAGCAGAACACGCTAAATGGTTTTGTGGTATATATTACCTCTTCAAGGATTGGTATTCTTACTCCTGCTATTTTTTTTACCGACATTTTTACGTCATCAACAGAAAGTAGCGTTGTGTCAAATTCGCCCCATAGAGCTAACATCTTGTCGTATGCCTCAATAGCATTGTCTAACTCAACCTGAAGTCGATTTACATCGTTTTTGGCTTTTTTTGTCTCCAAGCGCAATGCACTCTCTTTGTTCTTGATGGTAGGCAACGATCTCACTCGCATCTTGAGATTTTTCTCAAGATTTTGAAGAGATGTCTTGTTATATTGAAATGATATAGCCATAACTGATAGATAAGATATTTGAGTGGTTCAAATAAATATTGTTATTTAAATTGATTAATGTTGGTTCTATCTTTAATTTATAGAACCTTCCAGAATTTATAGCCCCACTCATACTTTACTAATTGTTTTTCCAGAATTTATCCACCAAACCTTGTTTGATGTTCACCTCTTCTGCCTTAAAGTGCTTTGAGAAGAGCGCCCAAGTTACATCAAGCATCTGTGTGGTGTCGATATTGACATCAATGGCAAGTAGTTGCTCGGAATAGTCTTTAGCAAAAGCAAGTGTACGCTCATCGTAATTGGTTAAGTCGAAACCATTTTCCAATTTAGTCTTAGCATTGGCAGCATCGGCATATAGGCGAACGGCGGCATTCATCACCTGGGGGTGGTCTTCGCGAGTTTTTTTACCCGCAACTAACTGTTTCAAACGTGATAGTGAGCGGAATGGGTCTACAATAACTTTACCTACATCAGAGTCGCGACGTAAGAATAACTGTCCCTCTGTGATGTAACCAGTATTATCTGGGATAGCGTGAGTAATATCACCACCTGATAGGGTGGTAACTGCAATGATAGTGATAGAGCCACCAGCTGGGAATTGTACTGCCTTTTCGTAAATCTTAGCCAAGTCGGAATATAGAGAACCAGGCATCGAGTCTTTAGATGGAATTTGGTCCATACGATTCGATACTATAGCAAGAGCATCAGCGTATGATGTCATATCAGTAAGAAGTACAAGTACTTTCTGATTTTTTTCTACTGCAAAATATTCGGCAGCAGTGAGTGCCATATCGGGAATAAGTAGTCGCTCTACTGGTGGATTTTCGGTTGTGTTAACAAACGATACTATGCGGTCAAGCACACCTGCATTGTTAAATATATTTTTAAAATACAGGTAGTCGTCATTTGTCAAACCCATACCACCTAAGATAATTTTATCGGCTTTTGCACGTAGTGCTACATTAGCCATCACTTGGTTGTATGGTTGGTCTGGGTCGGCAAAGAAAGGTATTTTCTGTCCCGAAACAAGGGTGTTGTTCAAGTCGATACCAGCTATACCTGTAGCAATGAGTTCAGAGGGCTGTTTACGACGAACAGGGTTGACCGATGGACCGCCTATCTCAACCTCGTTACCTTCGATTTGTGGACCTCCGTCTATTGGGTCGCCAAATGCATTGAAAAAACGTCCAGCTAACTGGTCGCTTACTTTCAATGATGGTGCTTTACCAAGAAATATTACTTCAGCGTTAGTAGGTATACCCTCTGTTCCTTCGAATACTTGCAAGGTTACTTCATCGCCCATAATTTTAACCACCTGAGCCAATTTGCCATCTACAGTTGCAAGCTCATCATTACCCACACCACTTGCGTAAAGTGAGCAAGTAGCTTTAGTAATTTGAGATATTTTAGTATAAATCTTTTGAAAAGCTTTTGTTGCCATATCTTGATTTGTTGTATTATCGGTTAATAATAGTGTTGATGTTCTAAACGGGCAGTTTATGCTTGTTTTTCAGCCAACAATTGTTTCAATGTTGAAAGATGTTTTTCAAACTGTTCCGAGTGAAACTCGCTATAGTTCATCTGCTTGAAGATGTTAATCATCTGTTTGAAGTAGTCCATCACTTCGAGGAACGACTCAAATTCAAACTTGGTATTGCAGATATCCATTACCAAGTTGAGCATAAACTCTTGGCGTTCGAGTGGACATACAGCATCTATAGCATCGAATGCGTCTTGTTGAAGAATTACAAAGTCGATGAGCTCCGATTTCCAGAATGTGATATGATAGTCAACAGTTACACCATCGTCACCGAGAATGTTTATTTGTTCTTGAACCTCTCTACCGCGAAGTAAGAGGGTTTTCATCTGATTGACTTTCGATAGCCAATCGCCATTGATTTTAGTCTTAATATACTCCTCAAATTCAGGATATTCGAGATATTTCGAATAACTATCTATTGGGTTGACAGCAGGATAACGCTTGCGGTCTGCGCGGCTTTGTTCAAGTGCATAGAAACAACGTGCTGCTTTTTTAGTGCCCTCTGTTACAGGCTCTTTAAGGTTACCTCCAGCAGGCGATACTGTACCTATAAAAGTAATAGAGCCAGTTTTACCATTTTTTAGATATACATATCCAGCACGAGAATAGAATGCTCCAATTATTGCCGATAAGTCCATAGGAAATGCGTCCTGACCTGGAAGCTCTTCCATACGATTACTCATTTCACGAAGTGCTTGAGCCCAACGAGAAGTAGAGTCTGCCATAAGTAGAACTTTTAATCCCATTGCACGATAGTATTCGGCAATAGTCATAGCAGTATATACCGATGCTTCACGAGATGCTACCGGCATATTAGAGGTGTTTGCAATAATGATAGTACGTTCCATCAGTTTACGCCCTGTGTGTGCATCAACCAATTCTGGAAATTCTACAAATATTTCTACTACCTCATTGGCACGCTCACCACATGCTGCCATTATCACTATGTCGGCATCGGCTTGCTTTGATATAGCGTGCTGAAGTACAGTCTTTCCTGTTCCAAATGGTCCAGGTATAAATCCTGTACCGCCTTCGACAATAGGGTTTACTGTATCAATAGTACGTACACCAGTTTCGAGTAACCGGAATGGACGAGGTTTCGATACGTGTACATCAATAGCTTTTTTCACAGGCCATTTTTGTATCATTGTAATGTTGTGGTCGTTGCCATTTTCATCGGTAATAACTGCAATAGTATCTTCTATTTTGTACTGACCTGCTGTAACTACAGATTTTATAGTGTAGATACCTACCATTGCGAAAGGTACCATTATTTTGTGTGGTTGAAAGTTTTCTTCTACCTCACCGAGCCACGAAGCAGCTTCTACTTTATCGCCTACCTTAGCAAGTGGTTTGAAGTCCCAAAGGCGTTCTTTGTCAAGAGGAAAATTATATTCGCCTCGTTTAAGAAAAACACCTTCCATCTTGTCTAAGTCGTTTTGAAGACCATCGTAGTTGCGCGAGAGCATACCAGGTCCAAGAGTAACTTCAAGCATGTGACCGGTAAATTCTACTTGGTCGCCTACTCTCATACCACGAGTACTTTCGAATACTTGTACGAATACGTTGTCTTTATTTACTTTAAGTACCTCAGCCATAAGACGCACAGTGCCGAGGGTAATATAGCATATTTCGTTTTGTGCAACTGGTCCATCTACGGCTACTGTAACCAAATTGGAGTTGATACCTTTTACTTTACCTAATGTTGCCATAATTATAAAAGATGTATTTGGGGTAATGGATTTTAGTTAATAATTAATGTGATGTAGGATAGTGTAGGGTAACGAGGTGCGTGTGATGATTCAAACGAACCACCATATATATTGTAACTCTAATGTTTTAGGGCATTGTTTTTGAGCGAGTCTATTAATTGTCGGAAAATGGCTGTACCTTGTTCCACCGTTAGAGTATCCCAACGATGTATTATTTGGCAGCGAATGTAGTAAGAGAGTATTTTTTCAATTGAAAAATATTCAAATTTTGTATTTTCATCGAGCCATTGCCATTTGAGAAGATCTATACGATGTTCTCTTTCAAGCAAATCGGGTACATCGGCTATTGCTATTACCTGATCGAGATAGTCTATCTCTGTACGGATATTGAAATCTCTCACCGTAGACGATTTGCGTATAGCATTTGCAATGTTGTTATTGCCCACGACAGCTTGTGTTATGTTCCACCCATGCTTGCGACTTATAAGTGCCGATAGTATATTGTTGACATTTAGATTGTATTCAAACCACTGTTTTACAAATTGGTTATTTACTTTAAGTCCAAAGTCGTAATAAAGCGATGCCAAGTAATTTTCTTTAGATATTGGTTCTACACTTGTTTGCTGCTCGTCAATAGACTTTATGTATTGATAAAATGTCAAGTGATATGGTCGCAGACGTTTGTCGTGAGGAGGATTTAGCTCGTCAGACTCGTCTATTATATCGAATAGTTGCGTCCAATCTTCACGACCAAGTATTCCTAACGAATCTATTTCAGCCTCTTTATTAGCTAATAGATTAAGTAAATTTGCATTGTCATACTCCAAACGGAATATATCAAGGAGCTTGCGGTCGGACACAGACAATAGTCCCATCAGTTGGTCGGTCAACTCTTTCATTGACGGTACCGACTTAGGATTGTCTATCTGCGGTTCTTGCAACCCAGCTATATAGCAGTAATAGTTCATAAGAAAGTGGGTCTAAACAGTGTTTCAATGAGAAAAAACTTCTGCTCGAATGGTATCAAAACAGAAGTTCAATAAGTTGTGGGCGAAGAAACTCTTTGAAGTATTCTATAAACTCGTCATCTCCAAATGAAATTTTATAGCCACCATTGGCTGGAGAGATAGTAAAGTCGGTTTTATGTCCTTTTACTTCATTGATTTTCACACCTTGTGAAAGAATGTTTTTTGCATTTGCTTCAAAGTATTTTTCGAGGTCAGCAGCATTTTTAGCATCAATATTTACACCTCCATCTTTTACCCATTCTTGAGCAATAGATGTTATGATACCTTGCATAAATGTAGCATCAGCAGTTGCAGCTTTTACAGATTCCGAAGCTAAACGTTGACTAACGAGGTTGGTAATTTCCGATTTCAATGCATTAAGTGCTTGATCTGTGTACAATTTCAACTCAGCACGAGTATTTTTTGCAGTTTCAACAGCAGATATCTTGGCTTTTTCAATAATAGTATTAGCCTCGATTTGTGCTTTGGCAATAATGTCGGCAGCCTCGGCATTGGCTTTTTCTAAAATTGCAGCTGCTTCGTTTTTTCCTTTTTCTACACCCTCGGCATAAAGTCTGTCGGTGAGGATTTGAAGTTTGTCGTCCATATATTCTTAACTTTATAATGAGTGATTATTATAGGGTGGTTCTATAAATTCACCGAGCTGTGATTTTTGATTTTTAGACGAGCAGATTTCGCTATTAAATCGAATAGCGAGCTATGTGATTGAGATTAATAGCAAAATAAGCCGTATAAAAACAAAAAGCACGCAAGAGAACTTATAATCAGAATTGAATTTTCAAAAAAGTGAATTTATAGAACCATCCTATAGTATATGCTTTACGTATGCAATACTTGAATTTTCAATTCAATTCCGCAAAGTTATAAATTATTATTTATACCCACAAAAATTTTGATGCTTTTATTTGTTAAATATTTATAGCGCAGTTCAAAATATTTTTTGCCGTTTTTTTGGTCACGTGACATATAATTTGTAATTTTGAAACCTTAAAAATCATACATACCAATAATGAACAATGTAAAAATATATAAAGCATCGGCTGGTTCGGGTAAGACTTTTACATTAGTATATCAATATCTATACTATATGTTTGAGAGCCAGAAGTTTTTTATTAATAATAATACTGGTTGGGAGAGTAATATTCATCGAAAAATATTGGCTGTAACATTTACCAATAAGGCAACCATTGAGATGAAAAATAAGATATTAGATGCCTTATATAGCCTTAGTATAGGTAATGCCGATGTGGCATTATATATTGAATGGTTAAAGCGAGACATTATTGTGACAAAAGATGTAGAGTGGAGTAGTAAGTTAACTGAAGTAGCAAGTAGACTATTAACCGAAATCCTCAACGATTATACCTCTTTTAGAGTAATGACCATTGATGGTTTTTTTCAACAAGTTGTACGTGCCTTTGCTAATGATTTCAATCTCAATGCAAACTATAAGGTAGAATTGGACAATAAATCATTGTTGGAAAATGCCGTGGACGATCTTCTTGGTAGCTTAGACGAAAAAGAAAATCGGGACATATTAAAATGGATTACAGATTATGTTGAAAGCAGAGTAAATGAAGATAGTGGGTGGAATCCTCGAAACGAAATCATTGATCTAGGTAACAAATTGATTAATGAGCGAAATAAATCTAAAAATTCCAATAGTGATAAAAATGCACAAAATATAGATTCTACAATTAGCGAATACAAATACCGATGTGAGGAGATAAAACAAAAATATGAGTCTACTTTAAACAAATGTTGTGAAGGTGCAACTCGTATAGTACAGCAATATAATTTAGAAATAGATAGTAAAGAGTTTAAACATAATTGTGGAATTGTTCGTTTTGAATATGGTAATTTAAGCAAGAATGACTTCTTGCTAACTTCTACGCTAATAAAATCAATTGAAAATAGTGTTGATACTCCTACCGAAATCTTTTTTACAAAGAAAAAAAAAGAACAGGCTAAAAAAGGTGGACAGGATATCACACTCTCCTACGATGAGATGTTATCATTATCCAGTAGTTTAATACCTTATCTTACTACTCTTGTTGAATATTGTACCAATAATAGTGAGCATCGACGCCAGTATATGACAGCTCAATTTATATTAAAGAATATATATATATTGGGCATAATGGGACGAGTGGAGCAACGATTAGAAACTATCTGCAAAGAAACAGATACTATATTGATAGACAGAACTTCTACATTGTTGCAGAAAATTATTGATGGTAGCGATACTCCTTTTATATACGAACGTGTGGGGTTGCGAACTGACCATTTTATGATTGACGAGTTTCAGGACACCTCTTACGAACAATGGCAAAATTTTGTTCCATTAATCAAAGAGTCTGTGTCTAATGGGCATAGCAACTTTATTGTAGGCGATATAAAACAAAGTATATATCGTTGGCGCAATGGCGATTGGCGAATATTACATAGTGGCGTGAAAAATATCTTTGGCGATGAGGTGGATGAAAAAAGCTTAGATGTCAATTATAGAAGTATGGGCAATGTGGTAAGGTTTAATAATATGATATTTACAGCTATACCATTAATGCTTGATGAAAAATTTGGCAATGATGATGAGCATAGCTCGCTATCTACCTTTGCATTTAAAGATGTATATAGTACTGCTCGTCAAAAAAACAGTAAAAACAATAATGACTGTGGATATGTTCGTTGCACTTTCAATACTAAACCACGAAAAGATGAATTAATACAGAGCAGTATTGCAGACGTTGTCTGTCAAATAAAAAGACTTGGGTCATACAATGGGGTAGCTATTTTAGCGAGAGTTAACAACGATTTACGATTGGTGGCACAAGCCTTAGTTGAGGCTAATATACCTTTTTGCTCCAACGATGCACTTTGTGTGGCAGATAATGTAGCTGTACGTTTTATTATAGCTATGATGTATTATGTTAGCCGTCCATACGAAGAGTTGTATCGAATAAATTTGCTGAATGCATTTCTTCTTCTTTTTAATGAAAAACCATTGTCAGAAAATGAATATCGTTACATTACTAACATTAATAGTGATGAGTGGTTAACCGAAATAAGTCAAGATATATTGTTGCCAAAGATAATTTCCGATAGTACTATTGACTATGATACGTTAAATAGTTTTGTGCATCAAATAGCAACACTACGTTTTTTGCCACTTGGTAGGATTGTAGCTAATATTGTCAATATCTTTCAGTTAGATAGAGTGGGTAATGGTAACAATGCATCATATATTCAAAGTTTCGAAGATGAACTTCATAAATTTATGTTCCAGAATCGTGCTGACATTATTGACTTTTTGACCTATTGGGACTCCAAAGGAGTAAAAGTTTTTTTGCCAATATCCGATACTGCTAACAAAGTTATTTTAAGCACTATACATAAGTCTAAAGGATTGGAATATCACACGGTGTTTTTACCATTTGTCGATTTTAAGTTTGGTTTACCAGACAAATCTTCCGAAATCTTTGTACCTATACCCGATATTGATAAAACTGGTAGTGTAACATCGTACAATAATAATCTTTTAGTCCCAATCGATTTACATAGTGGAAATAAATTGTCTAATACATATTTTCAGAAATACATTAATGAAGAAGAGTTTAGTTGTTCATTAGACAATCTAAATGTGTTTTATGTGGCAACCACTCGTGCAAAATGCAATCTGTTTATCAACTTCATTAAAAAAGCTACAAACGATAGTAGTATAGATAAAGAAGAAGACGTTGTAAAGTCGAATTATTTATACGATTTTGTACGTGATATTGTCTCCAACTGTGCCACTGATAATAAAGACAATTTGGCAATGACACCAATTGTACATTCAAGTAATGCTTCTTCGTCTGACAACATCAATTCGGAAGATAATACGCAAAATGGCAATACCATTGAAGAGTACGAATATGGTAAATTAGTTAAACCATTAACTATTGAAAATGGTGAAAATGCAGACGAATGCATTGTACCGTCAGAGAGTGTTGTTTATTCGCAAGGGCTAAGAGGACAATTAAAACTTCGCTTTAGCAAAACTGATAGTGGCAACGATGCTACATTAGCACAACGTCGCTATGGTAGCAAGATGCATCATATTATATCTCAAATATACCATTTGCCCAATCAAAAGAGTGAGCGAGAAGACCAAATAAATACAATTATTCTTAGGGCATCGTCGGATGGCATAATTGCAGCCGATGAAATTAATGATACAAAATCTGTTATCTGTCATCTGTTTGAGAGCGATAATATATTGTCTCTTTTTTCTGAAAACTATCAAGTGATAAACGAGGGCGAAATATGGGACTCAGAATCTTGTAAAGTATATCGTCCTGATAGATTGATGATTGACAAGAGTACCAATTCGGCTATTGTAGTTGATTACAAATTTGGCGAAAGGTCAAACGATAATCATTCTCGATATTGTAGTCAAGTTCGTAATTACCTAAAATTGATTGAACAAATGGGCTATACTAAACAAGTAGGATATCTGTTATATGTCAAATCTGCCGAATTGGTAGAGGTATAACAATACGGTGCAGAGAGGTTATTAAAATTAGGGATTAAACCAACCATTATGGCGATTAAAGTGTTGAAATAAAAGAAATAACTAATGAAATATAATGTTTTGTTTGCCACAACGATAGTTGTGTTACTCTCAATATGCGGATGTAAGAAATCTAACAGCGAAGAGCAAAATCAAGCTAATGAGCCTATTATTGTTGACACTATACCACCAACAATAGAATATGGTATTGACGTTACAAATTTGCAAGCTACTATGGGTACTATTGGTACTGGCGAAATTATCACATCTATATTAAAGCGAGAGGGTGCTAATGATACTGCAATTAGACAATTGCTTTTATTGCCCGATTCTGTTTTTAATCCTAAAATTATTAAGGCTGGAAATAAATATATTTGCTACCATACTTCAGATTCGGCACATCAATTAAAGTATTGGGTCTATGCTCATTCTGTGAGCCGATTTAGTGTGTTTCAGTTTGATACGGCATTAGTTGTAACGGAATATGTAAAACCTGTTGTTAGACGTTCACGTTGTAGTCGGTTTGAAATAGAGTCATCGCTTTGGAACGCAATAGCTGCCAAAGATTTGAATATCAATTTGGCACTTTCGCTATCTGATATATTTGCGTGGACAGTAGATTTCTTTGGTTTGCAGAAGAACGATATTTTCAAAGTTTATTACGATGAATTGTACATCGACTCGGTGTCTATAGGTATAGACTCAATACGAGTAGCATCGTTTTCGCGCAATGCTAAAACACTTTATGCTATATATTATGCCAACGATGATATAGGAGGGTATTGGGATCAAAATGGCGACAATCTGAAAAAAGCGTTTCTTAAAGCCCCATTGAGCTTTTCTCGTATATCAAGTGGTTTTTCTCATGCTCGCCGTCATCCAGTATATAAAACAGTTCGACCACATACTGGTGTAGATTATGCAGCACCTGCAGGTACTCCTGTAATGAGCATAGGCGATGGGGTAGTATTAGAACGAGGTTATAAAGGTGGTGGAGGCAATACTATTAAAATTCGACATAACTCGGTATATACTACTGCTTATCTTCATCTATCACGTTTTGCTCAAGGAGTATCGGTAGGTTCAAGGGTGTCGCAAGGACAAGTAATAGGCTATGTGGGCAGTACAGGTACTTCCACTGGTGCTCATCTCGATTTTAGGGTATGGAAAAATGGTACACCTATTAATCCACTCACTATGGAAATACCCCCATCCGAACCTATTCCTACTCAATATAAAGAGGTTTACGACTCTGTTGCTATTGAAATGATTAAAATTTTGGACTTCTAATTGGAGAAACTAACGATTATTGTTAATATTTCAACAACAAAATCAGTGCCATAGCGGATAATTTAGTTAAAAACTCAATATTCAGTGTCTAATTTGAGTTATAGTGTTAATTTTATGTTAAATAACTATTTTTATTTGGTGGGCATAATAAATAGTATTACCTTTGTATCGTCAAAATGAGAGACAAATCAAGTGCTGATAAAAGAGATATGAAGTGGATATGAAATATGGTTTGAACGTTTTGATAAGTTAAATTGGAGGTTTTTTTATAGATTATAGATTATAGATAATGTGGGCATAGGCTGTGCGTGAGCATAGCCTATGTTATTTTTATGGGTGGTTCTATTCCTAATAGAACCACCCATTTGTGTCACACTCACTTATCTCATATTGACAGAGGGGCGAAAAGCATCTATTATATGATTGATGTCATATCCATTATTTAGATTTGGTACCACAGTGATAATGTCGAAACGAGTTCCTATGTTGAGTTGTCGATAACGAACATAAGCATCTGTGGCTCGTACGAGGTTTAACATTTTTCGTTCATCGACAGCCTCTTCTGGTCGGAGTAGCGAGCTTTGTTTTCGGGCTTTAACCTCTACTATTACTAACAAATCCTTGTCTCTGGCTATAATATCTATCTCTTTATGTCCCGAATGCCAATTACAATCAAGTATTGCATAACCCTTTTGTACCAAATAGTTGCGAGCTAATAATTCTGCTTCATTTCCAAAATCATTGTGGTAAGCCATATTAGTTTTCCTTTGAGAGTTGTTAATCAATCATTAGTTCTGCTTATTTCGCAGTATAATCCAAATAATTATTGGAGCTCCAATAATCGAACTGATAGCATTTATTGGCAAAGAATAGCCCTCCGAAGGTAATTGACAAGCCACATCGCATAACAGCAACAACGATGCCCCAACTAAAATACAGCCAGTAGTGTTAATACTATGATTGTATGTGTGAAACACTCCACGTACTAAATGTGGGACGGCAATGCCTATAAATGCTATAGGTCCTGTAAATGCCGTAGTAGCACCAGCAAGTAGTGCTACGGCAAGGATTATAATAAAACGTATCAACTTAATATTTATACCTAAACTTATAGCATAGTTTTCACCCAACAAAAAGGCGTTGAGTGGTTTTTGGATAGAATAAACTATTAGTATTCCAATTACAACAATAGGTAACATCACATACATATAGTCCCAGGTAACAGCCGAAAGCGAGCCAAATGTCCAAATAGTAAAGAGTTTAAGAGAGTCGGGATTACTTGCATTTTGTAGTATAGTTACAAGCGAACCTGCTATTTGACCAAACAAAATACCTACTATCAAGAGAGAAACCGATTGCTTGACTCGTGTCGAAACTGCTAAAACTAATAATAATACTAATATAGCACCTAATGTAGCTGAAAAAATTAGTCCCCACCCACTTTGTACAAATGCAGCTGGGAGCAACGAGCCTGCCAAAATAAATATAGCCACACCAAGACTTGCACCTGAACTAACTCCTAATACGTATGGACCTGCCAATGGATTGCGGAACAATGTTTGCATAACAAGTCCTGCTACCGATATGGCAGCCCCCGTAGTAACAGCCGTAATGGCTTTGGGCAATCGAAAATTGTATATCACATTGTGATACAAATCAGGATTGGATAGCAAATCGTCTATTGATATACTGCCATAAACTATATCTAATAGAAACAATGAAAGTGCAAGTATAAGTAATAGTATTATTTTTAATGTATTTTTCATCAATAGCAATGATTAGTCCAATTCTTATAACGGAAGGAGAGTAGGGGTTATAAATAAAATGGTTATTGTTGTGATTTTGTCAATCTCAAACAATCAATCAATGCCATATTGGTCTTGATATTCATATTGATGTTGTAATTTGCATAATATATCTCAATAGTATGCTCTCCTGCTGCAAAATACGATTTTATAGAATTAGTCCATCCCCAATTGTTCCATTCGCCAGTACCTCTGTGAGGCATTACAATGCTACCCAAATATTTTCCATCTAAGTTTATCGAACGAATAGCACACTTGTTGTCAGTATTTACTGGTCCATTGCCATTTGCGTATTTTAAGTCCATAGCATACCAACCCGCATCAGGGATATTCACTTTCATAGTTATTTTGGTATTGGTATCCTTGTCTGTTTTTACAAAACCATTACCATTATACCCTGATGCCGCAAATTCAGAACGAGGGCTGTAGTCTTCAACTTCATAAAATAGTTCCTTATCGTAAAGTCTTATTGGTTCCGATGCAAAGCCCATTCCATATTTTTTGTCGTATGCACAGATTTGTAACTCACCACTAAATAAAGAGTCGGTATTAAGCGAATATGTGCTAATATTCCTTTTTATGTCTATTCGTCCACGTTCTATACCATTTTGATATATTACATATTCAGAAGCTGGCTGTATAGCTTGCCACGAAATAGTTCCATTGTCGTTAGATATTTCACTAATAAGTCGTGGGGTAGAGATATTGTCAACCATATTTATTTTTGAAATTTCGTCCTTTGTCGACTTTAATACTATCTTAACATTGTGTTCACCCTTTACATCTGTTTTAATTAAAGGCTCAGTTTGTTGCTCACCATCAATCATAAATGAAACAACAGACGAACCGTAACCATCTACCTCGATATTGAGTGTTGCATCACGATACTTAAACCCATTCAGCTCTCTATGACCTTGCATTTCTTTAGGTATAACTGGTGAAAAACGAAGTCCTTCTTTGGTAAATTTAATACCAAAAAGCACTTTATGTGTCATTCCAATATTACCAGATAGCGACCACAACATATTGCTCGAATTTACTTGCGTAAGTCTATAATCGCCAGTAGTAGCTTCAAAATTTTCCTTATTGGTACAGAATAGAGTAGCAGCACGATATATAGTAGCCAAAGAATACAAAACACCTTCGGTGTTTAATGTCTTTGCGTAAGCCATACCTACGTATGACGACACAAATGGCCAAACTGCATTGTTATGGTATGCTGGCATTTCTTCGATATATGGATAGAATATTGGAGCACCAAATGGTGTAAATGGCATATTTTTACTGATAGTTTGTTGAATATCAGCAGGGGCTATATCCCATAATAGTGTTAATGCTTCACCAAGAGATTCGCTCCTGTTTTCTCGCAAATAACTATTTCTGCCATATAGATATGTTGAGTAATATTTGTTATCGCTATTATATAGATGTCGATTTATATTTACACAAATACTATCAGACCATTCTTTATATTGTACTTCATTTTGAGTATCTCCAAGTATATGTGCCATTTTAGATGCTACTCTTAGCGATTGACAATGTACTGCATTAGTACCTAAACATATAGATTTGTATATGTCAGCAGGTTCCATCCATACAGGATACGATTGTTCTCTCCAATCGATAAATGACGATTCGCCCATCATAAGTCCATATTCCTCATTATATGCTACTAATCTATCGTCTTCTATACTATTGCATATAATAGGGTATATAAATTGCAACCAATCAATGTCGCCAGTTACAAGGTATAATTCCCATGCCGCAACACTCCATATCATTCTGTCGGTAGAGCAAGGCCATGCGCCACCAGTACCAGTATCTTGAATAATACGCATCCGCGAATTTACTTTGTGTAGCAACGATTGCATTGCAGCTTCGGGTTGCATATAAGCCATCGATAGAATAATAGAGTACGATACATCTCTTGTCCACACTCCAGCCCACTCTTGCCCTGTACGCAAAGTGTTGTCAGCTTCAACTGCATTAACCATTTCGTCTAAAGCCATATTGTATATAGCCTCTTCAAGTATTGTAGGTGCAGTGTATTGAGGGTAGCTACTTATATCATTTGTCAATGTCCATTGACGATTTATGGTGTCATTTGATTCTATGAGTGTTGAAACTATCATAGTATCGGATAGAGCAGTACCTTTATAGTTGTTACCCTGTTCTATTCTATTTGGATACCATACAAAAGCATCTGTTTTAAAAATTGGTTTATCGCCATCAGAACAACAACTTGTATAAATTACAAGTTGTAAAAGAACCATTAATGATGTTATAAATCTACATCTATTCATATCGTTTAGAATTGAAACAACACAATATCAGCTTTAATTTGTAAAGCTGATATTGTTGTCGCCTATATTAGTGATATAGTGATTATTTGTTTGTCGAAAGTTGAGCTAAACTCTCTTTAAGAGTTTTGATTTTGTCTTCGGCATCGGCTTGTTTTTTGCGCTCATTTGCCACAATTTCTGGTTTAGCATTTGCTACAAACCGTTCATTGCCCAACTTTTTCATTACAGATGTTAGAAATCCTTGCAAGTATTCAAGTTCAGCGTTCATTTTGACGATTTCTTCCTCTATATTTACGTTGTTTCCTATGGAAATAGCATATTCTGTTGCTCCTACCATATACGAAACTGACATAGCATCCTTTTCATGTCGTACTATATCGCTAAGATTACACAGTTTTGCAATTATAGAGTCGTACTTTTCGTTATGTTCGCCCGAGACTATAATAAGTTCAAGTTCCTCTTTATTAGCTATGTTTTTTGACAGACGAATAGTGCGGACACCAGATATGATGTTTTTAACAGTTTCAAATTCGGTTAAGAACGTATCGTTAACATTGTATGTTGTAGGCATTTGGACCACCATAACGCTTTCTCCTACCTTACGTTCTTTTATAACCTGCCATATCTCTTCGGTAATAAAAGGCATAAAAGGGTGGAGAAGTAGAGTGAGTTTTTCAAAAAACTCAAGTGTAGCATCGTATGTCTTTTTATCTATAGGCTGTTGGTATGCTGGCTTTATTATTTCAAGATACCATGATGAAAACTCATCCCAAAATAGTTTATATGCCGACATCAATGCTTCACTAATTCGATATTTAGAAAATTCATCGTTGATTTCCAACAATACACTATTGTATTTCTCTTCAAACCAACGTATGGCTATTTTTGCAGACTCTGGCTGTTCAATATCTGCCACTTCAAAACCTTTGACCAAACGTAGCGCATTCCATATTTTGTTATTGAAATTACGTCCTTGTTCACATAAATTTTCATCAAACAAGATGTCATTACCAGCAGGAGCAGCAAGCATCATACCCATTCTCACACCATCAGCTCCATATTTTTCGATAAGTTCGATAGGGTCTGGCGAATTGCCTAACGATTTAGACATCTTACGACCCAACTTATCACGTACAATACCAGTGAAATACACATTCTTAAATGGCATTTCACCTTTGTATTCATATCCTGCCATAATCATACGTGCCACCCAGAAAAATATGATGTCTGGACCAGTTACCAAATCAGCGGTGGGGTAGTAGTAGTCTATTTCTTCGTTGTCAGGATTATTTATTCCATCAAAAAGTGATATTGGCCACAACCACGAAGAGAACCAAGTGTCAAGGCAATCATCCTCCTGCCGTAAATCGGCATACGTAAGAGCATTGTTTCCCGTCAACTTAATAGCCTCCTGTAATGCTAACTCTCTGTTTTCGGCAACTACATATTTACCATTGGGTAAATAATATGCAGGAATTTGATGTCCCCACCAAAGTTGACGGCTTATACACCAATCTTTGATGTTGTCTAACCAATGGCGATAAGTGTTCTTGTATTTTGCAGGGTAGAACTTTATATCATCGTTCATTACAGGCTCTAATGCTATTTTAGCCAAATGTTCCATTCGCAAAAACCATTGCATTGATAGTTTTGGCTCAATAACCACGTTAGTCCTCTCCGAATACCCAACACTATTGGTATAATCTTCAATTTTCTCAATTAATCCAGCGGCACTTAAATCTTCAACTATCTGTTTACGAACCGCAAAGCGATCCATACCCACATACATTCCTGCACGCTCACTAATAGTACCATTGTCATTGAATATATCTATGCTCTCCAATTTGTACTTTTCGCCAAGCATATAGTCGTTAACATCGTGAGCAGGAGTTACCTTGAGACATCCTGTACCAAACTCAATATCAACATATTCATCTTCTATGACTGGAATCTCTCGGCCTACCAATGGAACTATCACTCGTTTGTCATGCAAATGAGTATTTTTTTTATCATTTGGATTGATGCACATTGCAGTATCGCCCATTATAGTTTCTGGACGGGTAGTAGCTACTATAGCATAGTCATCTTCACCAACTATTTTATATCGAAGATAATATAGCTTTCCGTGTTGTTCCTTAAACACCACCTCTTCGTCGGATAAAGCGGTCTGTGCCTGAGGATCCCAGTTGACCATTCTTACACCTCTATATACTAATCCTTTACGATATAAATCGCAGAATACCTTTATTACCGATTCTGATCTTTTTTCGTCCATCGTAAAAGCAGTACGCTCCCAATCGCACGATGCACCCAATTTGCGCAACTGTTTAAGGATTATACCTCCATGTTCGTGTGTCCAATCCCATGCGTGATGAAGAAAATCTTCTCTTGACAAATCAGTTTTTTTTACTCCTTGTTGAGCCAATCGGTTTACCACTTTGGCTTCTGTGGCAATAGATGCATGATCAGTGCCAGGAACCCAACAAGCATTGAAGCCCATCATACGTGCCCTGCGTACCAATATATCTTGAATTGTGTTGTTGAGCATATGCCCCATGTGCAAAACACCAGTCACATTAGGTGGTGGTATAACCACGGTATATGGTTTACGACCATCAGGTTTGCTCGAAAACAATTTATTATCAAGCCAGTACTGATACCATTTGGCTTCTACTTCTAAAGGATTGTATTTACTACTTAACTCCATTATATATTATTATATGTTTATCTCTATATATTATTTTTCAAATCTAACTTTTAACTATACAACCAGTAATAATTAGTCAATAAAACATACTAATTCAGTAGTAGGGTAGCGCCCCACTGCTGAATATCAATACGTTAATATCAATGTTATTATAGTAAGTCTAATTATATTAATGTATCGCCACAATTCCGTCAACTACATATTCACTCATACCTCTCCAAAAAATTGGGGCAAAATATTCCTTGTAGTGTAATTCAACCATCTTACCAGAGCAACGCATCAAACTATCGGCAATTTCTTTGTTTTCCACCGAAAATTGAAACTCATAGTTTTGCAGTGAACTACCAGTTGCCGATGATGATTTAGGTTGAACTCTAAATCCAGACTGTATAAGTTTACCTTCGTATGTTTTTACAACAACTCCCTTATGTACAAAATAATTCAACTCGCCAGCCTTAACACCTTCTCCAAACACAAAATAATATCTAAAGAAAAAGACGGCAGCTAATATTACTACCAAACTAATTGATACAATCCAAATGATACGTTTCTTCTTCATTTTGCTGAATATTAATACATTACAAACTATAACGATAATTACTATGCAATAGTAATTCCAATTTGCAAAGTTAATACTTTTATTTCTATAATCGCCCTCTAAAACCAATTAAAATAACAGAACAACAACCATTCAAAACAATCCACACTAAATCACTATAATCAAGATTATGATAAATAGAAATTATAAAAGACCCTCTCTTCTTGTTCTATTCTCAACAATCAACAAAAACAGGCCACATGACTACTTTATAATAGTATACATTCCATAGCTATTATTTCTTTTTAGATACATTCATCTTATAGC
>X285_Short_beaked_Echidna__coassemble_388_pt1 | contig 55317 bp, 31 predicted proteins | sample X285_Short_beaked_Echidna__metabat2_high_PE_005 | metagenome-assembled genome bin X285_Short_beaked_Echidna
GTAATTATTTCGGATATTTCAGTACGGGTGATTCCATTCTGCTTAGCTGATTGCAAATGATAAGTAAGAGACGAGTCTGTAAGACCTTGACTTATTAGTGAAGTTAGCGTGACTATGCTGCGGTCACGAAAACTAAGCAGGTCACTTCTATTCCAAACCTCTCCGAAAAGTATGTCATCATTCAAATGTGCAAACTCAGGCGCAAATTCTCCGAGTTGTTCTCGACCTGCCGTTTGTTTTAGTTTTTCTTGTGACATAGTTGTTGCTGTTAAAAGACTTAATAATACGATTAAGACAGTTTTATTCATGACAATTAGATTGCCTTGCCCATTTCGTATGCCTCTTGCAAAGCCGGATGACCAGCAATATCTCCTACATGCCAAACGCCTAATCCGAATACGCATCCTTTGATTGTTGGATTTTCCAAACAATCCAAGAAACCTTGGAAGGTGTCTATAGTGCGGAGCATTGCCTCTTTGTTATCTTCGGCAGCCGACACGATAAAGTAAAACTCCTTATCATTCATCTTCGTGTATAAGCCGCAACAGCGGTCTATCAAAGTTTTCATCTGCGCACTCATTGTGTAGAAGTAAACAGGGGTTGCCATCACTATCACATCGGCGGCAATCATTTTTTCTATGACTTCTGCGGCATCGTCCTTTTGCGGACAAGGCTTCCCATAGCGGCTGCAAGTGTTGCAACCTGTGCAGTAGTTTATCTTCTTGTCGCGCAAAAAGATTTTCTCGGCTTCATTGCCTGCTTCCAACGCTCCTTTTAGAAATTCGTCACACAAGGTGTCGGAATTGCCACCTAAACGAGGACTTGACGATAGTATAAGTACTTTCTTCATATATTTTACAATTAAATGATTATTTATCGGTCATACTATTTTGATGGTACAAAATCAGGGCTTTTTATTCTTAATTATGGCATCCATTCTTCTTGCTTCCTAATTTGGCTCTTTAATATTGCCAATTTTTGTACATACAAAGTTGCTAATTACACAAGGTTGTAGATTATAAATCTATTAGGTATATGATAATCCAATTTATTGGTTATTAGTTTTATAAAAGAGGACGAACAATTGTTAATCCACATCTAACGTAAGGCGGCGGGTGTTGTTGTTGAGAGGTTCGATATGGATAGTTAAAAGGTCGTCGGGCAAGAGTTGGGCAACACATTCCGGCCACTCCATAAGGCAGAGGTTGCCACTATCGAGATAGTCGTAAAAACCAAAGTCGAGAGCCTCTTGTGGGGTGCGGACACGATAAAAATCGAAATGGTAGATAGCTCCACGTGGCGAGTTGTACTCGTTTACAATAGCAAATGTAGGGCTGTTTACCTCCTCGGTAACGCCAAGTGTCGAGCAGAGAGCTTTTATAAAAGTTGTCTTGCCAGCACCCATCGGGGCATCGAAAGCTATATGGCAATGACCGCTAATGGCACGAGAAACCTCTTGTGCTACTGCACCTATTTCTGAAAGTTGATATGTGAATTGCATGTTACAAATTACAAATATTGTTTCACTCAATTGGACGAATGACAATAATCTACAAGGTCACTATAAGTCATTCAACTAAAATACAAATGTACAATTTTTATTTCAATTGAAGAGTAAAAAAGGAGATTAAAAATTAGTGGATTTTTTATTTTGTCATATACCCACTTATTAGTAACTTTGCAAGTTGCAAAGTTTTGCAAACAATTTTACACACGCAACAGAAAAAACTTCAGATATTATGCTATTTCACGAGATTATAATTGGTCCTATACATAGTCGCCGTTTAGGTCGTTCGTTGGGAGTAAACCTCTTGCATCAAGAGGCTAAGATATGTTCATTCAACTGCATATACTGCGAGTGTGGGTGGAATTTTCGAGCCGAAAGTCACCAGCCATCACGCATGGAGGTGAGAGAGGCTTTAGAGCAGCGACTTCGAGAGTTGACAGCAGCTGGCGAGGGAATAGATGTTATAACTTTTGCAGGCAATGGCGAACCCACCACTCACGCACATTTTCCCGAAATAATAGACGATACCATTGAGCTTCGCAACCGCTATTTCCCACAAGCTAAAATATCGGTACTGAGCAATGCCACTATGATTTGGAAAAAAGAGGTGCACGATGCCCTGCTCCGTGTCGACAACAACATTCTAAAACTCGACTCTGCCATTCAGCAGACCGTTGAGGCTATTAATCAACCACAAGGTCGCTACTCTGTAGAAAAAGTTATCGAAGACCTTATAAAATTTAATGGCGAGGTAATTATTCAGACACTTTTTCTCCGTGGAGAGTACAACGGTAAAACCATAGACAATACTACTGCCGAAGAGGTAAAAGCGTGGATAGAGGCAATAGAACGTATTAAGCCTCGTGAGGTTATGCTCTACTCGCTTGACCGAGTAACTCCTGCCAAAAACCTCATAAAGGTAGAAGCTCCCGAACTGCAATTTATTGCCGACCAATTAGAGGCAAAAGGCATTAAAACACAAGTAACAAAATAGTATTCGGCACAAATAATTAATCTAAAGAAAAAAACAGACAACAGATATGGAACTACTTATTTACAACACACTAACTCGTCAGAAGGAACTATTTGTGCCGCTCAATGCACCCAATGTGGGAATGTATGTTTGCGGTCCTACAGTGTATGGCGATGGACATTTGGGTCATGCTCGTCCTGCTATCACTTTCGATATACTATTTCGCTACCTCAAACACTTAGGCTACAAAGTGCGCTATGTGCGCAATATTACCGATGTAGGTCATTTAGAACATGATGCCGATGAGGGTGAGGACAAAATAGCCAAAAAGGCTCGTTTAGAACAGTTAGAGCCAATGGAGGTTGTGCAGTACTACACGCTCCGTTATCACCACGCTATGGAACGTCTCAACGTTCTGCCACCAAGCATCGAACCACACGCCTCGGGTCATATTATAGAACAGATAGAATTTGTAAAGAAAATTCTTGATGCAGGGTATGCTTACGAAAGCGAAGGCTCGGTATATTTCGACGTAGAGAAATATAACAAAGACTTTCACTACGGCAAACTCTCCGGCAGAAATATCGACGAACTATTAGAGACCACACGCGACCTTGACGGACAGAGCGAAAAACGCCGTTCTATAGACTTTGCTCTTTGGAAAAAGGCATCGCCCGAACATATTATGCATTGGCCATCGCCATGGAGTGAGGGCTTTCCTGGTTGGCATCTCGAATGCTCGGCTATGGGTACTAAATATCTTGGAGAACAGTTTGATATACATGGTGGTGGACTTGACCTTATGTTCCCTCACCACGAATGCGAAATAGCTCAGTCGTGTGCTGCTCTTGGTCACGAGTCGGTTAAATATTGGATGCACAACAATATGATAACCATCGATGGCAAAAAGATGGGTAAATCGTACGGTAACTTCATTACACTCGATGAGTTTTTTACAGGCTCGCACCCACTGCTTACTAAGCCTTTTGCCCCTATGGTAATCCGCTTTTTTATACTACAAGCTCATTACCGCTCAACTGTCGACTTCTCGTCTGCCGCTTTAGAAGCAGCCGAAAAAGGGCTGAACCGCTTGATGGAAGGATACGAGCGACTACAAAAGATTAGTGCAGGCACAGCAACTACTGTTGATGTGGCAGGACTTCGCACTCGCTGTGAAGAAGCTATGTGCGACGATTTGAACACACCTATCGTTATATCGCACCTCTTCGATGCCCTCAAAGTTGTTAACACCATTTACGATGGAAAAGGCACAATTACAGCCGCCGATCTTGACGAATTAAAAGCTACATTCCACCTTTTCGTCGAAGAGCTACTTGGTTTGCAAACTGCCTCTGCCGACTCGTCTAAAGACGAAGCATACCACAAAGCCATTGACCTGCTACTCGACATTCGTCTTAAAGCAAAACAAAACAAAGACTGGGCAACCTCCGACCTTATACGTAACTCCCTCACCGAGATAGGATTTAACGTAAAAGATACTAAAGATGGCTACGAATGGTCGTTATAAAACGAAGCTAAAGAGACTATTCCATTAGTAACCTATTTTGTTAGTTCACAATACAACAATCACATTTATGCGCCTACTACGCACCATACTAGCAACATTAATAGTACTTGTTTCGGCAATATCGTGTAAAAAAGATCCGCCGAAACTTATATCGTCTGGCTCGTTCAGCTACAACGATGTGCAGTATAATATTAGTATGTTGCGAGTTGAACATAAAGACTATACAGCCGATAGTGCATACGTATTGCGACTGACCGTCTACCCATCGACATACAAAATTAGCGAAACCACATCGTCGGGGTTTGGCACAGTTATTGACCTCTATTTTATTGCCAATAACAACGATTTCGCCCGTGGAGTGTACCCCCTTGCCTCGATTGACACTCTGCCCTCGATGCTCTACTTCTACCCCGAAATAATAGATAAGAACGCACAGTACGACACCACATCGGTTTGGGTGTCGAGTGGAACGCTAATAGTGGACACATTTCCCGAACTGGAGTTTATGTCCTACACGTTAGAATTTGTAACTGCTTCGGGCGACTCTATAGTGGGCAAATATCGTGGCAAGCACATTCACAACTACTCTGTCGACCAAAAAGGCTATGGTAGTCTACAAGTAGATACCATAGAGTGTAGTTTGTCTCATCCTTCAATAATCCATTGGGGCAAACTCTTTGGCGATGTTAACTACTCGGAAATTGTGTTTTATAACACATCTGCTCGGTTTACCGATGCAGGCAAAATGCGTGATGGAGTGCAACTTGTTATAGGTCTTACCACAACAACCGACGATGACAAAACTTACATCGAAAGTGGCATTTACCCCATCACTACCGACTATAGCACACCTCACACTGCACTTTATGGTCATAAATTAAAATCAACACCTTGGGGTACTTATTGGCAGCAGATGTACAAATCCTCGGTAACTGGCAAAGCCAACGTGTTAGAGGGAGAAGTGGAGATAGAGTATATTTCTGACAACGAAATTTCGCTAACCATCTCTGCCACCGACCAATTAAAGAACAACATAAACGCCACATATTCTGGTGCGTATAAAGAATAGAAATAATGAACAATAGAGAAGAACAATTAGCTGCGTTTAATCGTCTGCTCGATGTTATGGAAACACTTCGCGAGAAATGTCCATGGGATCGCAAGCAGACTTTCGACTCGCTTAGATGCAACACCATAGAGGAGACTTTTGAGCTGACCGATGCCATATTTAATCACGATATGGCAAATATTAAAAAGGAGCTTGGCGATGTACTGCTCCATATAGTTTTTTACTCGAAAATGGCACAAGAGCAAGACCAGTTTGATATTGCCGATGTGTGCAATTCGCTCTGCAACAAGCTTATATTTCGTCATCCTCACGTCTATGGCGAAGTTCATGCCGACACTCCCGAAGCTGTTAAACAAAATTGGGAACAGCTAAAACGGCAGGAGAAAGATGGCAACCGCACAGTACTTAGTGGCGTGCCACGTTCACTACCTTCTATCATTAAAGCATATCGCATACAGGATAAAGCACGCAACGTTGGTTTCGACTGGGAAGAACGGACTCAGGTGTGGAACAAGGTAAAAGAGGAAATTGGCGAATTTAGCACCGAAATAGAGCGAATGGATGCCGACAGTATGGAAGACGAATTGGGCGATGTATTATTTTCTATTATTAATGCTGCTCGTCTTTATGGCATAAATCCCGACAATGCATTGGAGCGAACCAATCAGAAATTTATCCGCCGTTTCACCTACTTAGAAGAGAAAACACTAAAGCAAGGACGAGATCTCCGCAATATGTCCCTCTCCGAAATGGATGCCATTTGGAACGAAGCCAAAGCCCTCGAAAAGGAGTAACGAGAGGTTATAAACCACAAAAAGGCACAAGCTACCAAGCCACAAACTATAAGATTGTAGGTTTGGTAGCTTGTGCCTTTTTGTGACAAATAGCGACTAACGTATCTATTAATCAAATGGCTTGCAAGTCAATAGAAAGGCGTAAGGCTGAGAGAAAACGAAAGAAAGTTGACAATTGAATATCGGTTTCGCCACGTTCGCCACGTTCCACATAGCTCCGCTGAGTTCCAATATTGTCGGCAACCTGTTGTTGTGTCATTTTCAACTCCTTACGGCGGTCTCGCAATATTACACCATAGTAATAAGCACGAGCATCGACATCAAATTTATTACGACTTCCACTGCCTATTTCTCCATGTTTTGCAGAAAGAATATCCTCTGCATCAATAAAATTATTATCATTAATCTTCCTCATAGCTATTTTCATCTATTATTGTTTCTGCTATTTTAATCTGTATCTTGTAATCATTAGTAGACTTCTTTACAAACGAATTTAACAGATATATTTTCTTCGCAAGTACTACATTCTGATTGTCCATTGTAAATAGTATTGTTCGATAATCGTTATTACCAACAGAAACCCTCATTTCATACAAGTCGGTATTTTGCAAATTTTTACAAAACGTGCTGTAATAACAGGTTCAGTTTGCACTATTGTTATTACATAATCGTATTTTAGTCTTACCTTATCGGCTACACTATCATAAAACTCCTTGAACTGCCTTGACCACAAAAGAGTCCTTATTTTTTCCTTCTCATAATTTTCACTGCAAAAGTTAACTAATAAGATACAAATTGCCAAATGACAATTCAATTTTTTCTGTTCAACAGAATAGGTGCAAAAATCACAATGCTCTATCGCCACATAATAATGGTGTTGGTAGAGCATTGTGATAAATACTGTTGTCAATAAGTTGTAAAATATTGGGGTAGTGTCTACCACAAATTTACTGAACCCTCGTTTTTTTATTTCATTTGATTGACGTAGAGGTAACGTTTGATTGATTTCTTTGGAGTTTTCTCAAATTCGTTTGGATAGAGTTGTATGCTTACTATGTTTTCGTATGCGGCGGTCTGTTCGTTAACGGCTTTGCGGTTCTCTTCCATAGCCTCAATAAGTTGAGTGTGGTTAAGTTTAGCTTCGTCGGCAGCATCGAAGTCTGGCACTACAAGAGCTACAAGTTTATTGTCGGCATTTTGCAACACAAGGCTTTCCATTACAAATGGCATATTGTTTATGCGAGCCTCTATCTCTTCGGGATAGATGTTCTGTCCACTTGGTCCAAGAAGCATATTCTTGTTACGACCACGAATGTAAATTGTACCATCGTGGTCCATAGTTCCCATATCGCCAGTATGTAGCCAACCCTCTTCGTCAAGAACTGCACGAGTTGCCTCTTCGTTCTTGTAGTAGCCACTCATAAGGTTTTCGCCACGAACTAATATCTCACCTACCTCATTTTGCGGATCGTTCGACATTATTTTAGCCTCCATCAGTGGTAACACTTTTCCCACCGAATTTAGCTTATATTCGCTCCATGGGGTGTAACTAATAAGTGGTGCGCACTCAGTCATACCATAACCTACAGTAAAGCGGAAACCAATTCTCTTGAAGAAAGCCTCTGCCTCGGGGTTCATAGGTGCGCCACCAATAATAACCTCCTTAAACTCACCACCAAATGCTTCTGTAAGTTTGTGATTGATAGCAGTTAGCACTGCATTATCTAAAAATGGCATATTTAAAGCCCACTTCATACTCTTTTTTTCGAGCATAGGCTGTATCTGCTTGCGATATACTTTTTCTATAACAAGCGGAACACTGAGAATGAGTGTAGGCTTAACTTCGGCAAAGGCTTTAAGCAGCACTTTGGGCGAAGGCAATTTGCCAAGATATGTGGTGTGAGAGCCTGCGCAGAACGAAGTTAGGAAGTCGAATGCACAGCCATAAGCATGTGCCATAGGCAAGAATGCAAGGGTGCGGTCGCCGCGTTCGAGCAAGTGGGTTTTTATACCAAAGTGTACGTTGCCAGCCAAAGCGTTGGCAGAAAGCATTACACCTTTACTAAATCCAGTAGTACCCGAGGTATAGCTAATACAAGCCAACTCGCTGTTGGGGATAGTGGGGTAGAGAACATCGGCTGGAGTAAAGCCGTTAGGATATGCCTCTTGGAACATATTGTCCCACTCGGCAACAGCCTTGCCAATAGGCGAATTTTCAGAATGATGGAAACAGCTAAAGTCGCCAAGAGCAAAAATGCCCTCTATATATAGTAGGTCGTCGGCATAGATGTTTTCCCACAAGTAATCACTCACAAAAAGCAAACGTGCATCGGAATGGTTTACAATGTGTTTAATGTCCGAAGGATTAAAATCCTGAAGGATGGGGACTATTACACCACCATAGGTGATGGTAGCAATATAGGTTATACACCAGCGAGAGCCATTTTTGCCTATAAGAGCCAATTTATCACCCTTACCAAAGCCAATGCGGCGAAACAAAAGATGTAAACGAGCCACCTCACGAGCTACCTCGCCATAAGTGTAAGTCTTTTTTTCGTTGTAGTCGGTAAAAGCAGGAAGATCCCAATTGCTTTTCATACTACTCTCGAAAAGACGAATTAAATTGTCGCTAATCATAAAAAACAGTAGTTATGGGAGGTTCTTGACTTTCAGCGTAAACTGATAATGCTTACATACAACAAGCCAAAAACTTCCCCATTTTCACGCTGCAAAGTTACTTCATTTTTTCCAATATTTACACTAAAACCGCCAATAATTGCTCACTTTTGCAAAAAGTGAGCAATTATTTACGTTTCAAACCCACCAACTTGATGTGAAATGATGCCGACAGATAACGAAAACTTATTACCACAATCACGTTGTTTATATCGTAGATAATTAGTAATTTTGCTATCTGTTTAGAAATTCAGACTAAATTGCATATTTAATTAATTGTCAAACATTTTTCTGAAAACGACAACAAGCTGAAAATGAATAAAAAGGTAAAAAAAACTATTAAGGTTACAGCTATCACGTTGGCATCGGTCATAGCTTTAGTGCTAATCGTAATTGGCATTGTGATAGGGCTCGTGTTTACTCCATCGAAAATTACTCCTGTGGTGGAGCAAATAGCCAACAATGTGCTTGATGCCGAAGTAAAGGTAGAGAGGGTGGAACTCACATTTTTCTCGTCGTTCCCTAATTTTAGCCTAAAAATTGACGATGGTGAAATATTGACAAAAGTAGATAGCACCGTCTCGGTAAGAGATAGCTTGCTAACTTTCAACAGTTGTCGAGTGTCGGTTAACCCTTTAGCATATATCTTTCGCAACAAGGTTATTCTTCATGAATTGCGTATAGATAGTGCCTCGGTATATGCTTTTGTTGACAAAAGTGGAGTTGCCAACTGGAACATAGTAAAACCAACAGACATCATAGAAGAGGAGGAGGATACTACCTCGTCATTTGAGATGCCTGACGAAATAGTTCTTAAAAAGGTACGCATAAAAAAAGCTAACATCATATACGACGACCGCAGTACCGACATCTATGCCCGACTGCAAAAAGCCAACCTCGGACTTGGTATTGGAATGAACGACCGGGGTGCAGCGCTCGACCTCCGTTTTAAGTGTGGCGACCTACTCTTTTGGCAAAACGGCAAACTGCTACTAAAAAAGATAAGTCCAAGCCTGAAAACTAAAGTACAACTAGACCGCCATTCAAAACAAATAAACCTTGAAAAAGCCGAATTGGGTATAAACGACATTAAGTTTCATGTGGATGGCACAATTGAAAAAGATACCGTGATAGATGCTATCGCTACCGATTTAAGATATTCAATTGTTGCCCCATCGGTCGAGAAGATGATGAACGTTGTTACCGAACATTTTGTGGAGAGCCGTGGACTGACTGCCAAGGGTGTAATCACTCTTCAGGGCGATGTTACAGGTGCGTATGGTAATGGTCATCTGCCTTTTGTAACACTGACAATGAAAATAGACGATGCTGCTGTTCATTACGATGGTCTGCCTTTCGGTATCGACTACCTTGTGATGGATTTTGGCGCACAATTGGACTTTATGAAAGAGAAGGAGTCCTATTTAGACCTCAAAATATTGGAACTGAAGAGTAATAAAACTGACATTTTAGTCGATGCTCACGTTACAGAACTATTTAACGATCCTTTGATTGAGGTAAACACAACATCGCAAATCGATCTCAACTCCGTTGTTCAAACCCTACCACTAAAAGAGGGTGTAACGTTAGCAGGCGCAATAGATGCTGACTTAAGAGGCAAAGTAAGACTGTCGACAATTAAAAATCAAGACTTCGGGCGTATTTTTGCAGGCGGTAAACTGCTAATGGACAACGTTACTATTCAGGATACTTCAAGTGGGTTCGACCTACACACCGATGGCGCAGTACGTTTTGGCGGTGGTAAGGCTTTAGGGGCTGATGTTGAAATACGCAAGTTGAATATCAACAGTAAAAAACTCTTTGCTAATATTGATAGTCTAAGTTTGAAAGCCGGCTCAACACGCCCCGCCGACACAACTTCTATATTCCGTCTTGGAGCTAAAATCGAAATGAAGGAGGTGGCACTATCTATGTTTAACGACGCCGACACTACTAAAATATATTGTGGACGAGGAGCTGCCACTGCTCGCCTTAAACCACAAGCCTCAAATCCTCAAATGCCTCGCATCGAAGTTAGCATCGAAGCCGATTCACTCAATGCCACAATGGCTGAAATGGTGGCAGGTATGAAAAAAGGACGTATTTCCCTTAATGCCGACAAACTACGCGATTCGCTCTGGATTCCCGATGGCAACATCGATTTTAGCCGTATGTATGCTCGTTTACCAAATTATGCACTGCCTATTCGTTTCAATAAGGCGACTATCGACTTTGGAAACAAACGAATCAACTTGAAAAAAGCTCGCCTCCGTGTAGGACGGTCAAATTTAGTATTATCGGGATATATCAATAACCTGTATGGCGGTATAAAGCGTAACGAAATGATTGATGGACAACTCGATATCAATTCCAAAAACATCAATCTCAACCAACTTTTAGGCGCAATGTCATCATCGGAAATGATGGACGACACAGAAGAAGAAACAGAGAGTGAAAATCAAGCCGAAAGCACCGAAGTTGACACCGCTGCAACTGACAGCACCTCACAGCCGCTGCAACTATTTGTTGTGCCTCGTAACGTTGACTTCCGCCTCAATCTCAATCTCAACCGTCTTACATTTAACGAGATGGTTTGCACCAATATAAATGGAAAAGCTGAGATTAAAGACCAAAACGTATATCTCGAAAACTTTTCGCTTAATGCCTTGGGAGCTGAGTTAAAGACCACAGCCATATATCGAGCCTCGTCGCATCGTTGGGGGTATACCGGATTTGACCTCCGTTTCCGCAATTTCGATGTGCAACAGATAAATAAAGTGTCGCCTGCTATTGACTCGTTACTGCCAATGCTAAAATCGTTCAAAGGTACTGTCGAGTTGGACATAGCAGCCGAAGCCGTCTTAGACTCTACATTTGGCGTAAAGCTTCCATCGCTACGCTCTGCCACCTATATCCGTGGCGATAGTTTGGTACTGCTCGATGGCGAAACATTCGCAAAAATATCTAAGATGTTGATGTTCAAAAACAAGAAAGAGAACGTGTTCGATAGCGTATCGGTAAACATAACCATTGCCGATGGCAACATTAAAATTTACCCCTTTGTGGTTGAGATAGACCGCTATAAAGCAGCCGTTGGAGGTACACAATTCTTAGATGGAAGCTTCGACTATCATATATCTATACTTCGTTCGCCACTGCCATTCAAGGCAGGAGTTAACGTCCGAGGTACTGTCGACAAAATGCGCTTTGGCATAGGCAAAGCTAAGTACAAAGACCTTGTTACCCCTACCGAAATACGCTCGGTTGAAAACCTACGCATTAACCTACGCGACGAAATATCGGGACGATTTAAGAACATTTCAGAGCGCAGAAAGTGGGCAAAACGAGCCTCATCGCAAACCGATGTAAATTGGGAAGCCAAGCGCGACTCCATACAACGAGCCAACGCACTCCAACTTCAGCAATCCGAAGCCACCGACTCCGCCTACACCATAACACAAGAAATCCCCACCGACACAACTATCACGCCTCCTAATATTTAGTTATTTCTATATGCTATAAGGAAAATTCGCATGATAATATATTTGGTTGTTCTGTAAAATTTTGTTACTTTTGTAGGTTGAATAGAGAAGACTATTTTTTTTGAAACTCGCTCGAATGAAAACTTTTTGGAATTTCTTGAAGAGCCGCTTTTTGTGGCTCAATATATTGGTTGCCGTAGTGGTGGGCTTGCTCATCTGCTGGGGCGCATTGGCTTACCTAAAAGACTATACTCACCACGGTGAGGCTGTTGAGGTACCCGATGTGAAAGGGCTATATGTTGAGGAGGCTGAACTGCTCCTTTCGGACGTATCACTCCGCTATGAGGTAGTGGACTCGGTTTATTTGCGTTCACTTAAACCTGGCGAGATTGCCGAACAGACTCCTGCTCCAGGCACTTCGGTAAAAAAGGGTAGGCGCATTTACCTTACCACCAACTGCCGTGGCAGTAAGATGATTACCGTGCCTTCGATGGTGGGCGAAAGTCGCCGTAAGGCTCAAACTAACTTGCAAACTTTGGGCTTTAATGTTGACAGCATACAATATAAGCCTTACGAGTTCGATGATGAGGTTCTGGGCTTAATTTACAATGGTGCAACGTTGGAGGCTGGTGCATCAATCCCCGATGCCTCGCACGTAGTGCTTTTGGTGGGTCGTGCCGACTCTACCGTTACTCGCATTGTGCCTAATCTCTTGGGTATGACCATTGCCGATGCTCGTCCTATTCTCGACGCCTACGAAATGTCGTTGGGCGCAATATCGTACGATGTAGAACCAGCCACCCCTGAAGAGGCTGCCAATTATAAAATTTATGGACAGTCGCCAATGGCTGGCGAACAGGTGTTCCGCGGTAAGGTAATTAATTTGCGCCTATCGCTAACTCAAAAATCAGAAAAAGTTGCTACTGATGACGAAGATTTTTTCTGATAACGATAATACCGAGTTTGAAGAGGAGTGCAACGATAACGACTACACTGTGTTGGCTTCGGACGGCACTCAGCTTCATGAGCATTACCGCTTTACGGTAGACCCTGGACAGTCGCTCTTACGTATTGACAAATATTTGGTTAACCAGATGGGTGGAGTGTCGCGCAACCGCATTCAAGAGGCTGCCGATGCCGAACGTATTTGGGTTAACTCATCGCCTGTAAAAAGCAACTACCGAGTTAAACCTCTCGATGTTATACAAGTTATGCTCGACCGCCCTAAGGATCAGGTGCTTATTGAGCCTCAGGATATACCAATAGACATAGTTTACGAGGACGACTACCTTATGGTGGTAAATAAGCAGCCGGGACTAGTAGTCCACCCGGGGTTTGGCAACTGGGACGGCACTCTGCTAAATGCCGTTGCTTGGCACTTGCGCGACAACCCTAATTTCGATGCCAATAACCCCCACATTGGGCTAGTTCACCGTATCGACAAAGACACTTCAGGTCTGATAGTTATAGCCAAAACCGAAGATGCAAAGGCGCATCTAAGCCTGCAATTCTTTAATAAGACTACCGACCGCACCTATAACGCTCTTGTGTGGGGACAGATGCGTGACGACTCCGGTACTATTGTTGGAGCTTTGGCTCGCGACCCTCGCGACCGTATGCTCTTTACTGTTTTCGCCCCCGAAGAGAACCCATTGGCAAAACATGCCGTTACACACTATCGAGTGTTAGAGCGTTTTGCCTACTGCACACTTGTAGAGTGCCGCCTCGAAACCGGACGCACTCACCAAATACGTGTACACATGCGCCATATTGGTCATACACTCTTTAACGACGAACGCTATGGAGGCAACGAACCACTTAAAGGAGTGCCTACTGCCAAATATAAACAGTTTGTTAACAACTGCTTCGATCTCTGTCCTCGCCAAGCCCTACATGCCAAAACATTAGGCTTTACACACCCCGTGACAGGTCGCCGTATGTCGTTCGACAGCACACTACCCAACGACATTACTGCCCTTATAGAAAAATGGCGCAAATATAGCCCGACAGGCGAAGTAAGCTAAAAACACTTTTTTTGAAGAATAACTCTCTATTTTTAGATATGGATCAAGATATAAAAGATTTAGTAAAAAACTATTTCGACAATGCCAATTGGAATGCCGAGCCCAAAAATCTCTACCAACCAATAGATTATGCTCTCCAGTCCGGTGGAAAACGTCTTCGCCCAACGTTAGTACTTATGGCTGTTCGCCTTTTTGGTGGCGACATAAATGCCGCTATTGAGCAAGCCGCTGCAATGGAGGTGTTTCATAACTTTACACTTCTTCACGATGATGTGATGGATGCTGCCGATGTTCGCCGCAGTCGTGCTACGGTTCACAAAAAGTGGAACGACAACACTGCTATCCTTTCGGGCGATGCTATGCTAATAAAAGCATATCAAATGCTCGAAACCGCCCCTGCCGACAAGCTTCTTGCCGTATTGCAACTCTTCTCTCGTACCGCTATCGAAGTGTGTGAGGGACAACAATATGACTCCGATTTTGAACATCGCGAGGACGTAACCCTCGAACAATATTTAGAGATGATACGTCTGAAAACTGCCGTCCTACTTGCCGGCTGCCTAAAAATGGGAGCTATCCTTGCAGGAGCATCGGCGTCGGACACACAGGCTCTTTACGATTTTGGCATAGCCATTGGAATAGCTTTTCAGCTACGTGACGACTATCTCGACTGCTACGGCGATGAACGTACTTTCGGCAAAAAAATAGGTGGCGACATTCTTGAAGGCAAAAGCACTTTCCTACTCATACAAACCCTCAAACGCTGCTCAGTTTCGCAAACCCAAACTATACGCCAACTGCTTAACAACAACTCTATAGGCAACGAAGAGAAAATTGCAGCCATTATTGACATATACACCAATATGAATATGCCTAAGGTGTGCGAAGAGGCTATGAACGTCTATTACGACGATGCTCTAAAAGCACTATCTCGTCTCTCGGTGAGCGAAGATAAACGTAAACCTTTCATTGAGTTCGCCCAGTCACTTATGGGGCGTAAAGACTAAGGGGGATAGGAACTCACTAAAACCCACAAACTTTTTTTAACCACAAATCCTCAATAAGTTATGCCATATAGAAGATTGCCAAAGACCGACAATGCACGTATTGTTTCTCTAAAGAAAACTGTCGCAATGGAGAGTTGGGCTATCGAAGAGATACCCATCTCGCCTCGTCTTCTTCAGCAAGCAAAAACTTATTTGCCTGTGTTCTCTTCGCTCGTCCAGCAGTATAATATGACCTTTGAAAATCGTGTACTTTCCAACAAAAAGTACCAGGGTATGATACGCACGGCTCGTATGTATATATCGCACTTTATACAGGTACTTAATATGGCTGTTATGCGTGGCGAGATGAAAAAAGAGGTCAAAGAGTACTACCAACTTATTCCCGAAGACTTTACCATTCCCGACATTTCATCGGAAGAGGGAATAGCCGAATGGGGTAGAAATATCATCGAAGGCGAGCAACTACGTTTAGAAAATGGTGGTATACCTTTGCAATTTCCCAATATTGCCAAGGTAAAAATCTATTACGACATTTTTATGGATAGCTACCAGAGCCAACAAACTCACCGCCAGTCGACAAATCGCAACCACGGACGTGTTTCAAGTATGCGAGGCGAGGTTGATGCCCTAATACTCTCAATCTGGGACGCCATAGAGGAGCATTATGTTGGTTTACTACCATACGCTCGTTACAACGCTTGCAAAAAAGCAGGCATAATATATTATTATCGCACTGGCGAAAAACATCTCTCACCGCGTACTGATGAACGTATTGTCGAAAACGATGAGGCAACCCTTACTCTCGACTTCGAACACCCCGATGTAGATGCGGCTGTTGAACCAGTTTAGACTAAATCCTTTGAATATATTACGCTACCCTTTGTAATACCTACAAATATTTATGCTTCTGACCACCAACAATATTGTTAAACAATACACTGGACATCTTGCGCTTGATCACGTATCGATAGAGGTGCCACAAGGCTCTGTATTCGGACTTTTAGGCCCTAATGGGGCAGGCAAGACCACTCTTATACGCATAATCAACTCAATTACAGCTCCCGACTCGGGCGTGGTTATGTTCGATGGTCACCGCCTTACCGATGCCGACACCGTTAATATAGGCTATCTGCCCGAGGAACGAGGCTTATACAAGAAGATGAAAGTTGGCGAACAGGCACTATATCTTGCTCGTCTTAAAGGCCTTTCTCGTGCCGATGCTATGGAGCGACTGAAAGTGTGGTTCGAACGGTTCGAGATAGAGTCGTGGTGGAATAAGCGTGTTGACGAACTCTCCAAAGGAATGGCTCAAAAGGTGCAGTTTATAACCACAGTACTCCACGAGCCAAAACTCCTGATTTTCGATGAACCTTTCTCTGGTTTCGACCCCGTAAATGCCGAACTGCTCAAACAAGAGATACTCCGTTTGCGAGACAATGGAGCTACAGTCATATTTTCAACCCATAATATGGACTCGGTAGAACGTCTTTGCCAAAACATAGCACTCATAAATCACTCAAAAGTGGTGCTCTCTGGCGCAGTCGACGACATACGTCGCAGTCAAGCCGACCATCGTTTTGCTATAACCATAGAAACCACCACGCCAAACTATGTATCCCTCCCAATGGGCATTAAAGAGATCGGTCGCCACAACTTGCCTGACGGCACACAAATAGAGTTTCTTCTCCCGAATAACGACACTAATACCATAATACAACACATAATGCAGTATGGTAACATAGTAGGCTTCGAGGAACAACTCCCCTCAATGAACGACATATTTATCTCAACAATCTCAAAACAAAATCAATAATAAACTCTATAAATCGCAACTATGAATTTAAAACGTATTCTTACACTTCTTCTTTGTGTCCTCACACTTCTTCCTATGGCTGCTAAACCTAAAAACGACAAGACGGAAGAGGAGGGCTTTAAGTTCAAAACTGTAAAGGAAAACCCTATCACCCCTGTTAAAAACCAAAATCGCTCATCTACTTGCTGGTCGTTTTCTGGTATCGGTCTTTTAGAGGCTGAAGTACTTCGTTTGAAAGGTATCGAGGTCGACTTCTCCGAAATGTATGTTGTTAGCCACTCTATGCGCGAACGTGCCGAACTCTTTGTCCGTCTCCACGGCAATGCTACCTTCGCTCCCGGAGGGTCATTCTCTGACGTTCTCTACTGCTTAGACCACCACGGACTTGTTCCTCAAACCGATATGCCGGGTATAATGTATGGCGAGGAGTTGCCTGTACACAACGAGTTAGATGCCGTTGCACGTGCCTACGTCGATGCTCTGGTAGGTAGCAACCTTAAAAAACTCACCCCGGTATGGCAACAAGGATTTAAAGCTATCTATGACACCTATCTTGGTCATTGTCCCGAGCAAATTACCGTGGCAGGAGTAACCTCTACACCTAAAGAGTGGACAAAGTCGTTAGGACTTGAAGCCGACAACTACATATCGCTAACCTCGTTTACTCACCACCCATTCTATGAACAGTTTGCCATAGAGGTAGAGGACAACTGGCGTCACGCAATGTCGTACAACTTGCCACTCGACGAACTAATGGAAGTGATGGGCGAGGCTATAAAAGGCGGATACACCATTGGCTGGGCTGCCGATGTAAGCGAAGTAGGATTTAATCGTGACGGTATTGCCGTAATGCCCGACGAAGCTAATGGAGCAGAACTCACCGGCTCTGATATGGCTCGTTGGACAGGAATGACCGAAGTAGACCGTCGCAAAGAATTAACCTCACGTCCACTACCCGAAATTGAGGTAACACAAGAGATGCGCCAAACAGCTTTCGATAACTGGGAAACCACTGACGACCATGGAATGCTTCTTTATGGCATAGCCAAAGACCAAAATGGCAAACGTTACTATATGGTTAAAAACTCGTGGGGAACTGAAAAATCGCAGTACAAAGGCATTTGGTATGCATCGGAGTCGTTCCTCAAGTACAAAACCCTCAACATAGTTATCCACAAAAAAGCACTCCCACGCTCTATTGCTAAAAAACTTGGCATAAAATAACGTCTATTATGAACACAATGTAGATTCTGCATTTTGTAATAAGAACGAATTTTTGTACCTTTGCCAAAATAAATTGCATTTTTAAGGGAGGTTCTAAAAATTGAGGTTGGTTCTATCTCTAATTTATAGAACCAACCTTAATAATATTCATAATAATACTCAAATACTTATGTCACTTTATTGGTCAATTTTTATTGGCACAGCCATACTAAGTTGGTTAGTTCAAAATTCTCTTCAACGCAAATTTAAGCGATACTCGCAAGTACCCCTGCCATATAATATGACAGGGGCTGATGTGGCACGTCGTATGCTTGCCGATAACGGTATCACCGATGTTACAGTTACACACACAGGCGGTCATCTTACCGACCACTACAATCCTTCTACCAAAGTGGTTAACCTAAGCGACTCTGTATACAGCTCATGTTCTATAGCAGCGGCGGCAGTGGCAGCACACGAATGTGGTCATGCTGTGCAGCATGCCTACAGCTATGCACCACTCAAGATGCGTTCAGCTCTCGTACCTGTTGTTAATTTTGCTTCGCAATGGGTAATGTGGGTTATATTGGCAGGTATGTTCCTAATAAACTCATTCCCACAGCTAATGCTCTTTGGCATAATACTCTTTGCCTTGACCACTCTCTTCTCGTTCATCACCCTGCCGGTAGAAATCAATGCCTCAAAACGTGCCGTACAATGGCTACTTAATGCAGGCATTACCGATGACCGCACTACAGGTATGGCAGAGAGCGCACTCCGCTCGGCAGCTTATACATACGTTGTTGCTGCATTGTCGTCGCTTGCAACACTGCTTTATTATATAATGATATTTGTTGGTCGCAGCAGAGATTAATGGAAAATTCTAAAAATTAGGAATAGACATCACACTACTACTAACTTTTACCCTCAAACACTATGATTACCATAATAGTTGCCTACGACAATATTCGTGCCATTGGTTCGCATAACGATATACCTTGGCATTTGACGGACGATTTACGTCGTTTCAAAGCCATTACCACTGGTCACACCGTTATAATGGGGCGTAACACTTGGCTTTCGCTTCCTTTCCGTCCACTCAAAAACCGACGAAACATTGTTATTTCAAGCACTATGCCACATACAGAAGGATGCGAAGTGGTACGCACTATAGATGAGGCTCTTGAACTCATTGCCCCCAATGAAGAGGCTTTTATAATGGGTGGAGCAAGCATTTATCGTCAAACCATTGAGCGTGCCGATCGCATACTGCTAACTCACGTCTTTGCCACCCATGCCGAAGCCGACACATTTTTTCCAGACTTCGACATTAGTCAGTGGGAAGAAACCGACCAGTCCGAACGTTTTCACGACGATAGTGCTAACCTCGACTTTCAATATATTGAACTCACTCGCAAAACAATACAAAACGCTGAATAATGAGTTTCTTCTCTCGTCTACGCATCAAATATAAATTGGTTATTCTTAACGAAAACCAATTAGAAGAAAAATTCCACACTCACATATCCATGCTATCGATTATAGCATGGACAGGGCTTATATGCTTAGTTACGTTTGTACTGTTGTCTGCCCTTATACTATTTACTCCCATCAAATATTTTTTGCCGGGGTATGCCGAAGTGTCGATACGAGAAGAGGTGGTAAACGAAGCGTTGCGAGTAGACTCTATGGCTATGCAGTTGGAGAGTGCCGACCGCCAACTGCTGATATTGAAAAATATTATTGCAGGAAATATAGAGATAGACTCAATTAACACCACCGACACCCTAACCCTCGAACAATTACGTCAACTGCCTATTGGACCTACCCAACAAGAACATCAATTTAACGAGCAGTACGAGGAGAATAACCGTTACAACATTAACGACTATTTGCCAACCAACTCTCGCCCCGAAGAGGTTGTTTTTGTAATACCTGTTCATGGAGCTATACAAGAGAAGTTTAACTTGTTAAGTCATCGGCACGGAATACGTATAGTAGCATCGAGCGACAAGCCTGTCCTTGCCATACAAGGGGGTACTATCATCTATAGCGACAATAAATCTACTACAGACAATACACTGGTTATCTATCACGACAACGATTTTATATCCATCTATCGTCACCTTGGACGACTACTTCACCGCTCAGGCGACAACGTGTTGGCAGGCGAAGCAATAGCCTTTGTGGGAAACGAAGAGACAACCCACAACGACATAAACAACACCATTGTCTTCGAACTCTGGTACAAAGCCACCCCCATCGACCCAGAAAAATATATAGCATTCTAAAATAATACCGAAAGTGAGGTGCTATTCTTAATTGATAGAACCTACCTTAAAAACACTTTTCAAAATATACTACAAACGATGTACAAAATAGCAATACTCGGTTCTACTGGTTCTATCGGACGACAAACACTTGATGTTGTGGCTGCCCATAGCGATAAAATGGAGGTATATGCTCTCGTGGCAAACAATAGCGTTGAGATGCTCATTAGTCAAGCTCGCACTTTTCAACCCGAAGTTGTGGTTATTGGCAATGAGGCACACTATAAGGCTGTAAAAGAAGCTCTTGCCAACATGCCTATAAAAGTATTTGCAGGTGCTGATGCCGTCTGTCAAGTGGCAGCAATGGATACTGTCGATATAGTAGTCGCTGCTATGGTTGGTTACGCCGGCTTAGCCCCCACCATTGCAGCTATCAAGGCAGGCAAGCGCATTGCCCTTGCCAATAAAGAGACTCTTGTTGTGGCAGGAGCGTTAATAACACAATTGGTGCAGGAGTATCACGCAGCCATACTTCCAGTAGACTCCGAGCATGGAGCTATATTTCAATGTCTTGTAGGTGAAAGAGAAAAAGATGTAGATAAAATTATCCTTACAGCCTCGGGCGGACCATTCCGCAACTTTACAGTCGACCAACTTAAAACGGTAAAAGCCTCCGATGCACTTCAACACCCTACGTGGAATATGGGAGCAAAAATTACTATCGACTCTGCCACACTAATGAATAAAGGTTTTGAGGTAATCGAAGCTCGTTGGCTCTTCGACTTACGACCCGAACAGATTGAGGTTATTGTTCACCCACAATCAATAATCCACTCAATGGTGCAATTTGCCGATGGTAGCATCAAAGCCCAACTTGGAGTACCGGATATGCGACTACCAATACAATATGCACTAACTTTTCCAGAACGTATAGATTGCCCTATAGAAAGACTCAATTTCAATGCTATTTCCGACCTTACATTTCAACAACCCGACACCACTCGTTTCCCTTGCCTTGACATAGCATACGAAGCACTCCGAAGAGGAGGAAATATAGCTTGTGCCGTTAATGCTGCCAACGAAGTGGCGGTAGCAGCATTCCTCCGAGACAAAATATCATTTCCACAAATAAGCAGTACTATAGAGCAAGTTATAAGTCGTACTGCATTTATTTCCAACCCAACGTACAACGATTATATAGCCTGCGACAGCCAATCGCGCATATATGCTTCTGAAATTATATAATAAAAAGGGGATAGAACTATTAAAGTTCTATCCCCTTTTGGGTGGCTAATGGTTTATTACTCTTGAGGAGTGTCGGCTTTTTTTAATTCATTGAAGTGGTTTGCAAAAGCAGCACCTCGTGCAGTTTTCCACTTGCCTTTAGAAGTTTTGGCTATGGCTTGCCACATTGCCTTCTTCTCGGGGTCAGCCATATCAGCCGATGCAAGTTGTTGAGCTCGTGAGAACAAATCTTGTACCTTTTCTTGCTCTGCAGAGAATGGACCCTCGAATGGTTTTACTCGCCAAGCGTGTATATCGCCAAAGCGATTGGAAAAGACAACGTCTTCTTTTTTAGCAAGTTTACCACTCATACCTTCAATTAGAGAAATTGAATTGATTTTCATAATGTTGTTTGTTTTGTGTCGTTAGAAGTCTCAGCTGACTTCGGTAGACGAGTTGAAAAATAAATAGTTTCTTTCTACCTTGCCAGTTGCGCACCTGACTAAGTCCGAAAGCGAGTGCAAAGGTACTACTATCGGCAAAAGGTGGTGTGTGTTTAGTTGGCGATAGGTGGCTAACAAAAGAAATAGTTTTGCAAAATAACACATACGAGTGGCTATGAAACAAAATTATTTTTCAAAATTGTTGGATTATCCTTATTTATTTGTAACTTTGCAAGTTGGTAGAGCATTGTAGTGAAGTTATAATGCTACTTATTTACTGATTTAACCTGCATTGTATATGTTATTAGATTTACACCAATTCCATTGTTTACTTGTTATTATGGTGGTTATTGCTGTGGTGGTTTTTGTGGCTCTCAATTTTGTTGAAGCCGGCTATGGTAAAATGATTTCACCTAAATGGGGCTATGCTATAAACAACAAGTTGGCTTGGTTTTTAATGGAGTGTCCTGTATTTATTGTTTTGTTTTACTTTTGGGCTTGCTCGCCTCGTCAGTGGGACATTGCTCCATTGCTTTTCTTCATCTTCTTCGAGATACACTACTTCCAACGCTCATTCATCTTTCCCTTTATCCTGAAGGGGAAAAGTCGTATGCCTATAACTATTATGGTAATGGGTATGGTATTCAATACGATAAATGGCTATATGCAAGGTGAGTGGATATTCTTCCTTGCCCCAGATGATATGTACACTGTTGTATGGCTTCGTTCCCCTCAATTTATCATAGGTTCGATAATGTTTTTCTTGGGTATGGTAATAAATATATCATCTGACCACATAATTCGTCACCTGCGTAAACCAGGCGACAGCAAGCACTACCTGCCAAAACAGGGTATGTATAAATATGTTACCTCGGCAAACTATTTTGGCGAAATAACCGAATGGGTTGGCTTTGCCATTCTTACATGGAGCCTTTCGGGTATGGTATTTGCTATATGGACTATGGCTAACCTTGTGCCTCGTGCCAACTCTATTTACAAACGATATAAAGTGGAATTTGCCGATGAGTTCGACGAACATAAACTCAAACGCGTGTTCCCATTCATATATTAAGGAGTTTATATTATAGAACCTCTTATTAGTTACTTGAACGATGGAATCAAAACTCTTTACGCCCTACACGTTAGGACCTATTACTTTGCGCAATCGTACTATACGTTCGGCTGCATTTGAAAATATGGCGTACAACAATCGCCCATCTGACGATTTGTATAACTATCATACTGCCGTTGCGCGTGGCGGTATAGGTATGACCACTGTGGCATATTGTGCCGTTAATCGTAGCGGTGTGAGCTTTAATGGTCAGCTGTGGATGCGTGAAGAGATAATACCTGAACTTCGTCGACTTACCGATGGCATTCATGCAGAGGGTGCAAAGGCAAGTATTCAGCTGGGGCATTGTGGCAATATGACACACCGCTACACCTGTGGCTGTATGCCGGTAGGTGCATCATCGGGCTTTAACCTTTACTCTCCAACAATTGTTCGCGGACTAAAAGAGTCGGAAATATTAGAACTTGTCAAAGATTTTGGACGTGCTGTCAATATGTGTCGTAAAGCAGGTTTCGATTGTGTAGAAATCCATGCAGGACACGGCTATCTTATATCGCAATTCCTCTCGCCATATACAAATCATCGCCACGACCGTTTTGGCGGCTCTCTCGAAAACCGAATGACCTTTATGCGTTTGGTACTCAAAGAGGTAATGGCTGCAGCTAAGGAAGATATGGCAGTGGTTGTAAAAACCAATATGTATGATGGCTTTAAGTCGGGATTGCAGCTGCCCGAATGTATTGAAGTTGCAAAAGCTATAGAGGCTTGTGGGGTACACGGCATAGTGCTATCGGCAGGATTTGTCAGCAAAGCACCAATGGCAGTTATGCGGGGAGCGATGCCTATAAAGACATTGGCACACTATATGGATATGAAAAAGTTCTGGTGGCTAAAAGCCGCACTCCATTTAGTTGGACGTCAGATGATGCCGACAGTAGCATTTAAGGAGGCATACTTTTTGGACGATGCCAAAAAGTTTCGTGCCGAGCTTAAATGTCCACTCATATATGTAGGCGGATTAGTGAGTCGTGAGAAGATAGACGAAGTACTCGATTCTGGCTTCGAACTTGTTCAGATGGCGCGAGCTTTGGTACACGACACAGATTTTGTCAACAAGCTTGCAGCCTCAGATGCCACATATCGCAGTGGTTGTAAGCACTCTAACTACTGCATAGGACGAATGTACACCTGCGAAATGCGTTGTCACCATTGTGTAGACAATCTCCCTCATAAACTCCAAAAGGAAATAGACAAAGCAGAAACTATACTCTAATATTTTCGGATCATCTAAAGTTCAAAAATCTTCTCAACTTAATTTATAGAACCTCCCAAAAATCTTTTATTATGTTAGCATTAGTCACAGGAGGCAGTCAGGGAATAGGACTGGAGTATTCACGAAATCTTGCACGCCGAGGGTACGACCTATTGTTAGTCTCTAATCAAGAGGCAGAACTAACAGCAGTAGCCGATGAGATACGCACGCAGAGTGGGGTAGCGGTTTATACACGTTATCAAAACCTTGCAGAACTCGATGCAGCCGAGCAGCTATTTGATTATTGTCAGGTGCAGAACCTCGAAGTAGAAGTATTGGTAAACAATGCAGGAGTATTCTTTTTCAACCCTATAGTAGAGACTGAAATGCGCCGCATTGAGTTGATGCTTGATTTGCATATACGTGCAGTAACCAAACTATGCCGCCTGTTTGGCGAGCAGATGGTTACACGAGGACACGGCTATATACTGAATATGAGTTCGATGAGTGCGTGGATGACAATGCCGGGCATTAATGTCTATAACGCCACTAAGAGTTATATACTCAACTTTTCGCGATCGCTATGGTATGAACTCAAACCCAAAGGAGTATCAATTACGGCGGTATGTCCCGGAGCCGTCGATACCGGGCTTTATGGTTTAGCACCCCGCCTACGCCGATTGGCAGTAGCGCTTGGCATCAGTATGCCCCCCGCCAAACTCGCTGAGCGAGGATTACGAGCAATGTTCAAAAATAAGAAGCAAGTAATCCCAGGAACCATAAATATCCTCTTTGTTGGACTACTCAAGCACCTCCCCGACTGGCTCGTCTTCGCCATTATAAAACGCATCTCCAAATATCAAAAATAAAACATCCTTTTAATATTCCCTGAGAGGAAAATGGGTGTCTAAAATAAAAATTTCTACATTGCATTTCTGCTTTTTTTTGTTGTGTATAGACTATTTCTGTTATGTTTTATGTAGATATAATATCAGTGTTTTTTGACTCAGTCTATATTTTACACAACCACAATGTGTGTTTATTGCAATATATATACTTTGTTGTTTCGTAGAAACCAAGCTTTTTGCTATACTTTTATGTCATTTTGCTGATATTCAATCACATTTTAACATTGTTGCCATTTACTTCCACAGAAGCTTAATCATGTATGTTAATATTAACATACATGATTTGACATTTTCTTGCTTTGTTAGTTTGTTATTCTAAACTAATTCCCGATGAAATCATACCATTACTGTGATATATAATTTCAGTTCTACTTAGTAGTATTTCTTAAATCTATATAAGTTTTTAACATATTTGTCATTATTGTCTTGTGGCATTTGTAGAGGTAGAATTTGGTTTGTGTCGTGTATTTTCACATAAGAGGTTTTTGAAAATTGTTTTTTTAATGCTAAATGGCTGATAATTAACAAATGTATGCGCATGGGGATTTATATATATTTCTATATATTAGCGATAATGTTGTCTCTATAGGTAACCGTTTGACACTTAATAAAATCTTAAATATATTATTTAAGTTAATAATGATTAATGCGAGCGTAGATTCGGGAAAACAATTTATATTTTTGCTGTTAGTTGTGTAGAATATTATTTACAGGTGTAATATATTATTTTCTTTGTTAGTTTTGTTTATTGAAATGTGCATTTTTGGCTATCGACATGGATAATGATAATATTTGCCATGCGGATAATAACAATATTGCGGTAAATTTTGTTTAACAAATTAGGTATAATTGTGTAATTGGCTACTGCCAATTTGATTAATATATTTAGATTTGCGTGTGGAGATAATCGGCATAATTTATACTGTAATTATCAGAAAAAAAGTTGTAAATGGTTCAAGAATAATAGTCTAGAGATTTGCATATATCGATGATATGTAGTAACATAGTAATCTAAAACACTACTCATTATGGTTGCTAAATCAGTATTTGAACAATACAAGACAATATGTTGCGAGGTATTCACCACCACTGTTCAAAGGGACAGCTTCAAGGTTACCTTTATGAGTATTATTTTCGCTGTCATTGACGAAAAAATATTGACATAATCTTTGATAAGCTTATAAAAAAATGATATCCTATTAGTCATTAAGACTGAATAATAACACATTAGGTAGTGAGATCTAAATGCTTATAGCTATTAATCTTATTTAATTAATTAATTATTTATATATGTATAATAAAATCCATCTATTATACTACTTTAGTTTAGTAGTATTTCTATTATTGATAGACGTTTCAGTTTTGGCGCAGACTCAATTATCCTACTTTGATGGATTTGAGACTTCTGCTGATAATCAACACTGGACTTTGAACCATGGTCCCAATGGAGTTAATATGACCAATAAGTGGTATATTTCAGACTTTGAGCCATATATGGGTGATAGTAGTTTGATTATTAGTAACAATAATGGTGCTTCTGCCGCTTTTTCAAATACTAAAAATACAGTTGTAGCTTTTAGAGAGTACGTGTTGCCTCCAGGCACATATAATCTAAGTTTTATGTGGCGTTGTGTTGGACTTGCCAATAATCATGGTTTTTATGTGTGTTGGTCTCCATCTACAACTGATATTAAATCTTCTTTTGGCGGTTTTACAAATGCAAATCAGGCATTAGCATTTGGCGGAAACAAGATGCTTAATCTTTCCTCCTCTTGGACAAATCAAACGACCACGGTTGTGGTTCAAGGCGCAGGCACTGCACCACGCACGTACCGCCTTTATTTTGTGTGGGACAACAATGCTAATGCACAAACACCTCCACCTGCTGCATGTATAGACAATGTGCAGATAGCACCAATTACATGTACTCCACCCACTAACATTAAAAACACTGTTACCAATAATGACATAACACTCTCTTGGAGTGGTTCGGCTATTTCATACGATGTAATGTACAGTGCTTATGGCTCTAATACATTTACCATACTTACTGATATTACAGCAAATAGTGTAATACTTAGAAGTATGGCACAAGGTGTGTACGATTTCTGGGTACGTTCTATTTGTGGTAGTGATACATCTATGTGGACTGTAAAACAAAATTTACTTATATATAATACAGGTACAAATTGTATAGATTTTATAGATTTAGACGGACCAAATGCGCTATGTCAGACAGGTTCATTTTCTTCACCCAATAGTAGGACAGGTAAGGTCGATAATGGAGCAAGCAATCCCTCATCACGCCACACGGTTAATTTTATTCCAGGAGTTATGGATCCATGGTCTACTGATGGACAGTTGTCAACGATACCCCCTGGAGAGATAGTTTCAGTTAGGCTTGGTAATCCAAATAGTAATTCGGAGCAGGAGAGTGTTACATATACATATAATGTAGCTCCTAATGAAAATATCATATTGATGCTCAATTATGCTGTGGTTTTTGAAGAACCAGGGCACGCAGAAGAAAATAAGTTTCAGGTAGAGTTGTTAGATGTTAATGGAAACCTTTTGGAGCCAAAAGATGAAAATGGACTTCCAATAATAGGTGCTTCGCGAGAATGTAGTATGACCGAATTTTTTGCTAAAAATGATCCAACATGGCATAAGTCTAAAAGCTCCTATTCTAGTGGCGATTGTAGTTGGAAAGATTGGACAAAGGTTGGTATTAACTTAACACCATTTCGTGGTCAAACAATCAATGTTCGTATATCTACGTTCGACTGTGGATGGTCGGGACACTATACATACGCTTATTTTTCTATATCATGTGCTAAAGCCGAAATGTCTGGCTATTCTTGTGGAGATGAAACTGATTTCTCGGTGTCTGCACCAGACGGTTTCCATTATAAATGGTATAAACCAGACGCTCCAGGCGTAATATTGTCTACAAACAAAAATTGGAGTGTTCCATCGCAACAGGCAGATACCTTTTTCTGTGATGTAATATCTACAGAAAACGAAAATTGCTATTTTACTCTCCCCGCATATTTAGTTCCTACAACCCCATTGTCTCGTTTTACACCAAAATGGGTGCCTGAGAATTGTGAAAATAAAATACTGCTGGAAAATACAGGAGGTATATTGCGCGATGGTCGTTTGACTAAAGATAAGTGTGAATATACCGAATGGATTATAACCGACAAAAGTACTGGACTTACCGATACTATTACTGATCAATATAGTCCATTGTTAGATGTCCCAGATGCTGGAGCTGAGTTCGATGTTCGTTTAGTGTCTGGTATCAGTCATAATCAGTGTACCGATACTATTCTTCAGAAGGTTAAGGTGCCAAAGATAGGAGTGGTCGACACTACCATTGTTGCTCAGACATGTAAAGGTGTCCCGTATTGGTTAGGAGGTAAGAAATATGATAAAACGGGTATATATCGAAATGACGATGACAATGTAAGTGTGGCAGGGTGCGACTCGTTTGTTGTCTTAGATTTAACAGTTATTGATAATATTGAATGTGAGATATTCGACACTATTTGTCAAGGTGAGTCGTATGATTTGAATGGTCAGTTGTATGGTAGAACTGGCGATTATATGGCCACTATTAAGAGCGTTTCAGGCTGTGATAGTGTAGTAAATCTTCATTTGTTTGTAGTGCCAAGTGTTGATGTGTCATTTAGACCACTGTCTTCTATTTGCGCAGATGATACTATGTTTGTAGCACTGTTTGAGTATGATGACACAAAAGGTAAGATATTGAATTATAGTTTGTCATTCGATGATAAGGCTTTAGATAATGGTTTTGAAGATGTGAGCCATGAAGAGTTACCTACCGATGGCGAATTGCGCATAGCTATGCCAACTACTATTGTGGGTGACGAAATTGAAGAAATGCCGATACCGGATTTCTACACAGTAAAAGTAATTTTTTCTCGTGAAAAATGTGACGAACTCACCTTTGATTTGCCATTCGCTGTTTATTACCCGGTTAAAGGTATTATGGAACAGAAGTGGAACAATGTTATAGCTCTTCTTAATGCTGATTATAACTTCTATGGCTTTGAATACTCAATGTATCAATGGTACAAAAATGGTTCGCCCATTGAAGGAGCCACTGGACCAAATCTCTATATTGGCGATGGTGTAGACTTTGATTTTACAGCCGAGTATAGAGTCTATTTAATCAGAGAGGGAGAGAGTGTGGGTATTATGTCGTGTCCGCTTATTCCTCAAGACCGCACGCCTATGCAAGTGAGCGAGTATGATTATCTTGATGTGTCGGCTATGGGAGTGATGCAAAGGGTACAATTGAAAAATGTATCTAAACCCGGAACAGCTTATTGGTATTCTGTGTCTGGTCAGTTAGTAAGTAGTTATGCTATTGATGATAATGATCCATATATAATCGCTCCAATCCAATCAGGAATATATATACTTCGATTAGAATTTGAGAGTGAAATATCCAATTATAAGATTTCCATTAAATAAGCCAACTTTTTCAGCAATGTAGATTAATTATCTATATTGCTGAAATTGTAAAATGGTGAATTCAAATTATTTTATAACTATAATTTTACAATTATGAAAAAAATCAAATTGTTTCTTTGCTTAATGGCAACGATGTTGTTGTTTTTCTCTTGTGGAAACAAACCAGAAGAACCCTCTCTCTCCTCTAAAGTTCAAGGGAAATGGGTATTATCGGCGATGAAATACCAAAACACCGATGTGCTACCATATATCGATATGGTGCCATTTGAGTTGCCTTGTAAGATAACAGAATATGTTGTTGAGTTTAGCGATAGTACAGATGTAGTTTCGTTCAGCTCTTGTGACGGATCTCGTTTATCTGATGGTACATATCAATTGTCCGAGGCAGATAGTACCATTACGATATCCATAGTTTTGCCTCTACTCTTATCTGAGACGATGGATCCGATAGAATTTAAGGTAGATGTAAGGGCTCAATATTCAAATGGAATAATGTCTTTTCCATTGAAAAATGTGGTACCTGATGGCTATGATGAAAGCACACTCCGTGCAGCACTTAAGTTGTTGTCGTTATCGTGGAATCAAGAAAACAAGGATTTGTTGAATAAGTTGACAGATGCCTTTTTTGACAACTCTTCAATAGTATATTTATCTAAGAAATAGTGATAAAGTATAGCAGTTGTATTATATCAAAATAGCATTAGATCATAATTTTTTTTGAAAAATTATGATCTAATGCTGTGTTCTTTATGCCAAAAATAGAATTATGATAAAACAAAGATTGAAACTTCTTTTATCCGTATTGTTTTAGCGTATTGGTCAAAATGGGTGTTAAAATCTTTGTTATGCCCTTATTTTATGGGCATTCTGAGGCTTCAAAAGTTTTCAACGCCATTTTAACAGTTCGGAATGCCTCTATTGGTCAAAACGGGAGGTGATTATACTTATAATTTTGAGAACCAACTATGATGCGATTCTTTATTGTATGTGATTTTCCATCGGGAGTTTACGTAGTTCGCATTACATTAGCAACTGGCGATGTTTACCAAGGAAATATTTTATTGAAGTAAATATTGTTTATTGTTTTGAATATAGTGTTATTCTTTCGTTGTGCCTTATTTTAAGTATTAACTAAAGTTGCTGATTTTCAAGCATCTTATAACTAACATATTTTTGTATGAATATTAAGAAATTTTTTTTTCTATTCTCTGTGTTTCTACTATCACAGTTGTTTATCGCGCAGTCTTTGCAAGCTGTTATTTACATTGAAAATGATTTTGATGCCCCTACTTTTGTAAGTGGTTTGCCAGAAGGATGGGACAATAGTATTGGTACTACTTCTGCCGATTATATGAGATGGAATAGGTTTGACACAGGTTATAATGGCGCATGTTTGCGATTTGATAGCCATTATAATTCAGGTAATAATACCAATCTGTTAATGACGCCAGCTTTTGCTTTGCCTAATAATAGTGATGCAAGGTTGAGTTTTATGTTTAAAAATCCTGCAGGAGGAAAACTCTCGGTCTATACAACTATAGATGATGGCGAAACTTTGGAGCCATTGGAGGAAAAATTAGTGGCTGATATGTGGACCTCGAAAGAGTATTCTTTGTCTCAATCGTCGGGGAAGACTATTCGTATAGTGTTCTACTCAGTGAGCAACTTTGCCGAGGGCGATGCATACCACTATTTGGATAACGTTATTGTTGGTGAACCATCTCTCTGTGCGGCTCCAATAAATATTGCAGTTAGTAGCCTAACGCAGTCTTCTGTAACTCTATCTTGGGAATTTGACGATGGAATTTCTATCCCAGATTACTATAGAATAAAAGTGTCTAAGGTGTCTGATGGAGAAGTTGTGTTTTCCAACAATCGGTTAGAAGCTTTTGGCAATGTTACCACTGTATCTTCACTTGAAGAAATGACTGAATATGTAGTAACCCTACAGTCTGATTGTCAATCAGCACAGAAAGGATTTTCTATAGTCTCTAAACCATTCCGTTTTACTACACTTCGTCAGCCTAAACCAATACCATATTCTCAAAATTTTGATACATCTACAGATATACCCGATGGTATTATAACGCAAGGAGATGTAACAATAGCTAATATTGCGTATGGGATGACAGGTTATTCTTTGCGCCTCGGTGCTTACAGCGGATTGTCAAGTACTGCTATCTTGCCACAATTGAGCCATGCTGCAAATGATTTGCAATTTGCAGCACAGGTGAGGGCATCGGCAAACGACTCGAAGTACGTTATATATATGTCATCAGATCCAAGCGACCCAAGTTCGTTTATGCCCGTATACGAGGGAACTATAGCTGTAAGTGGTAAATGGTACGATTTGCGCTTTAATACGTCAGAATTTAGCAGCAATGAGACGAATATGTGTTTTGCGATTATGGCTTTAGATGGCAAAAGTACTGATATATATTTCGATGATATTCGTATTACAAAAAATCCCACATGTCCTCGTCCCGAACAATTAGAGGTAAGCAACATTGACTCTATATTTGTTAATCTACAATGGGTAGGATGTCAATTGCCTATATCTCGTCAAGTATTATTGACAAGCTTAAATGCTGCAGAAATCATTGATATAAACTCGAACCCAGTTAAATTAGATGGCTTGATTGCCGATACTAAATATAGTGTTCAGGTTAGGGATATCTGTTCAGTAGGAGATACCTCTGAATGGTCTATACCTGTCTCTTTCCGTACAAAATGTGGTATTATTAATAGCGTAGATTTTATAGCCGATTTTAATGATGGTTCAATGCCTGCGTGTTGGACACAGCGACAAATTGTAAAACCTACAGGCAGCGGTGGTACTGATTGGGGCGATTATGCATGGGAACCATATTCCCAAACAGCTGGTCGTCAAAACGTATTGCAGCATAAAGATGGAAAAGCAGGAGCTCATACATTATTAGTGGCTCAGGCTGTATATATTGATGAGGCAGGCAAATACGATATAGAGTATCTACGTTATCGAAACAATGGTAGCCAAGCGAATGAAGGTGTTACACTCTGGATAAACAATACCCCAGATACTATAGGCGCTCAAAAATGTGGTTTCATTCCATCGGGTTATACATTGCCACCTGTCGAAGATAATGTGGGTTGGTATAACTATAAATATACCATAGAAAAGAGTGGAGTAGTGTTTGTGATGTTTGAGGGTATTAGTCAGTGGGGACAGCAATCGTTAATAGACGATGTTAAAATTTCGTTACCACCAACTTGCCGCCCAATAGATGTCAAAGGCATTTCATTGACAGATGCCACTATGACCACTATAAAACTTAATTGGACTTCGCCAGATAATGCACAAAGTACAATCATTCGTTATACCTTGAACTCGGAGAGTGGTTCTATTACCAACGAAGTAGAAGTTATTAATCAAGAAGGTGGTCAACAATCTTATCAAATACAATCACTAACAGCCGCTACTCTATATCACATAGAGTGTCAGATGGCAAACTATTGTGGCGATGTAGATACTTCGGCTTGGATTACTTATAGTGCAGATTTTGCTACAAAATGCGATTTTGTGTCATTGCCTATAGAAGAAGATTTTGAGAGCTCGCTATTCCCACCTACTTGTTGGGAAACCTATTCAGATAACGCTCAAAAATATTGGCAAACTAATACATTCCCAAATTATATAACATCAGGTAGCCAGTCTTTGATGATGATTACTCATTCATCTTCGGTTAATCCATTGTTTGTGTCGCCAAAAATTGATATGATAAGTGGAGAAAGCTATCGTGTGATGTTCAATATGAATCGTCGCAGAGAGAATGTGTCTGTTTGGGACGACTCCGAAGGAGTTCGTGTCCTGGTTAATAGTACTCCTTCAGCCCAAGGTGGTAGAGAAATTGCATTTATTTACTCTAATAAAGAGTTGGCTCCAGTAGAAACTGCTGCAGGAATGCACACATATCGTTTCGACTTTGAAGCTACTTCAACAGACCAATATATCATATTAGAAGGAATTACTGGACGTGTAGATTATATCTATCTGGACGATATTATTATATCAGAGACGCCCTCTTGTCTTGAAATTGGAGATTTCACATTCTCCGACATTGAAGCCAATCAGGCGGTAGTTGCCATATCCGACCCAGAAAACACGGTGTGGGAAATACAATATGGTCCTAAAGACTTCCAGTTGGGCGAAGGAACTACCATTCAGTCCACTTCGAACAATGCTACATTGCTCGAACTTGCCTCTGGAACTGTTTATGACGTTTATCTGCGTCGGGTATGTGGAGGTGATTATTCAGAGTGGTCGGTATCAAAATCGTTCAAAACACTATATACACCTTTCGATATAGCAAATCAAGAATATTTCGAAGGCTTTGAAACGTATGGTAATGGAGAAGAAATAAATGATTATTTTGTTACGGTTTCAAATACCGAAGATTTAAAACCATCATATGCCGCCTCATATTACTATGGCAATAGTGCATATGCAGGTAATATGTTTGCTCATCAGGACGATGAATATGACCAGATACGTTATATTCCAGTTATGCTAAAAGCAGGACTTAACTACGAAGCTTCTGGATATTTCAATCAAAATGGTATGGACAATAGCCCAATGGTTACAATAGTTCTATCTCAGATGCCAACAATTACAGACTATACTACGCTCGCTACAGCATCATTAACTCAATCGTGGTCTTTTGTAGCAGGCAGTTTCAATGTAGAGGTTGACGGCTTGTATTATGTAGGCTATAGAATGAGTCAAAGCCCATCGGTATACTATTCGGCTATGGATAATTTGAGAATAAGAGTAGTGCCATGTATACCGCCTACATCTTCTTATATCTTATCTAAAGGAACAAACTTTGCAGGTATAGAATGGGGCTCGAATGCCGAAAAGTGGGAAGTAAAAGTATCAAATATAGCCCTTGTTGATTTTAATGAAAACAGAGGAATAGTATTTGATAGTATAGTTACTAATAAGTCGGTATTTATAGAGGGATTGATAGAAAATACCGAATATTACTATTCTATCCGTTCTATTTGTGATGAAGCACCAAGCGATTGGATTGCTACCCGTTCTTTCCGCACCGAATGCGATGCATTGGACGTGCCATATATTGCAAATTTCGAAGATGAGCAACTCTCTGAATTGACCTGCTGGAATATTCAAGGTGAAAATCCGCGAGTAAGCCATAGCGCAACCTCGAAGGTAGGCAATGGAGCTATACGTGTAGAAACAGCAATGCTTGTATCGCCAAAATTCAATGTTAATTCATTGTCTGAATATATGATATCAGGCTGGGTTATGAGTAATAAAGAGAATGTAACCTTTGAAGTTGGTGTGATGAATAATCCATACGATATAGAGTCATACGAGCCAATAGGAGTGGTTGATGTGCCACAATACAATCAGTGGCAACGATTCTCTACATTCTTTGGAGCATTGTCAGAAGAAGACTTTAGCCACGTGGCAGGCGCTAAGTATATAGTGTTGCAAGTGATAACAGATGGTTTGGCTCTATATTTCGATGATATACAAGTTAACCCTACACCATCATGTCCATATCCTACAGAGCCAAAATATTCAGGTATTACAGACAATTCGTTTACATTGAATTGGAAAGCCAATGGAGATGAAACAAGTTGGAGAGTATTGGTTACCACTTTAGGCGATGCTGTAGTTACAGACGATGTAGTGTCGGCTACTACATTTATCGCAGAGTCATTAGCCAATCATACTACTTACAAAGTGTTTGTATCGGCAGTGTGTGCAGATGGTTCAAGCGAATCGTTGGATTGTGGCTTAGTAACTACACAATGTTCAAGCGCAGAAACACTCCCATATATTCTCAACTTAGATAGAGAAAAGTTATCGCTCCCAATATGTTGGACACAAGGCGAAACTGCAACCCCATATAACGATTGGGAAATAGTCAGAAACAATGGCAATTCTACCCTTAAATATTCATTCTATGATAGTTATACACCTAATCATAGCTCAATACTTACTCCTGTTTTTGACCTTACCAATGCTACTACAGCTCTTATAGAGTCGGATATAACCAATTATTGTTCAGGAGATCTCGAAATCATTGTTCACAACCAGTCTACAGCCGAAACAGATACCGTAGGCCGCGTGTCTATATCGTACGACAATATTGTAGAATACCATAGCTGGGATATATCGCAGCACGTAGGTGAACAAGTTAAGATAGAGTTTAGAGCTAATGCGGGCAATACATACGGTTGCTTCATAAGCATCCACTCACTAATGATTTCCGAGCGTAACACCTGTGCAAGACCAATAGGTATTAACATAATAAATATAGCATCATCTACTGTCGATTTCGAAATAGTAGATACTACAGCCAATATCCCCGAATGGCAATATGTATATGGTCCTGTTGGATTTGATCCTAATCAGACCAATGCCGCCACTACAAGTACTAAAAAGGTAACTATAGGTGGATTAGCCGACCAATCTACATACGACATATATGTACGTACCTCATGCGATGCTACCAATAATAGTTACTGGTTTGGTCCAGTAGAAGTGCGTACTACATGCTCTGCTGTGGCAGTGCCTTATGAAGAAGGATTTGAGGATTATACCACTTCCACATTGGTCAATGGATGCTTTACTCTGCTCAATGAACATTCCGATAAGTATGGCAATTTCCCATATGCTCAAGTGGTTACTGGCGAATATCATTCGCGTGGCGTTTATGGATTGAAAATGTACTCTTCAGCCACAGAACCCCTATATCTTGTATTGCCAGAATTTGTAGATGCCCTTAATACTTTAAAATTGACATTTGACTATCGTAACGAATCAGAAATGTCCAATTTCCCAACAATAACAGTGGGAGTAATGACCTCTGAAGACGACTTTAATACATTTGTTCCAGTATATACTTGTCCGCTCAATGCAAAATTCTCTACAGTATCACTCTCATTTGATACTATAGCTGCTGTTGCAAGCGGATTTAGTGGGCGTATCGCATTCAGATATAATAATAGTATCGATAATAGTTATTTAGGACTTGATGCTATTCGTGTATCTTCGATATACGAATGTATGCCAGTTACCAATATTAAGTTAACAGAAGTAGATGCCTCAAGCTTTGTTGTTAATATGGAAACCGAGCGTATGGCAGCTCAATATCAAATAGCTTATGGAATAGGTGCAGCTACAGCTTACGATTGCCAAGATACTATTCTGACAACTAACCCTACTGCAACTATTGAAAATTTGACAAATGACGGATTGTATAGCATATTTGCACGTTCTATCTGCGGCGAAGAAGACACAACCGCATGGTTCGGCCCTGTGCTAATGAGCGTTAATACCTGCAACTCACACCCATTGGCATTAGGAGAGAGCTATGTGGAAGATTTTAATGAAAGTAATGGCGCATTCCCAGACTGTCTGTATCGCCTACACTCTTCGTTATATCGAAAAGAAACTCGCCCAGCAGTAGTTTTGCAAGAAGATATCTTTGATACCTATTGTATGAACCTTAGAGACGACAATGCAGTGGTGCTACCATATTTTGGAGTTCCAGCAGAGCAGCTACTCTTGTCGTTGCAAATAAGTGGAAGCGGCAAATTATACATAGGCACTACCGATAAGTACGATTTGGATAGTATAGAAACAACAGTATCATATAGTGTTGCAAGTGGAGGTGGTATATCAAAATGGGATTTAGATATGTCGCAATACCAGTCAGCCAATGGCAATATGATAGTTCTCTATTCGAAAGATGCAGGCTCAAGCCTATATATCGATAGTATCAAAGTTACTCGTTCCGAAAATACATGTCTTGCACCACGTTTTATGTCATTGGACGACCTATCAGCTACATCAGCCACTATCTCCTGGCGTGGAGCTCCTGCGGCAACAATGTATGCTTACGAAGTTAAAAACATAACAGAAAACCTTACCGAACAAGGCACTACTACTGCTTGTACTCTGAATCTTGAGACACTATCTCCCGAGACAAAATATCAAGTGCGAGTTCGTACAATTTGTGGTGACGTAGATACCGTTATTTGGAAAACTATAGACTTTACTACCGATTGCCAGACCATTGTAGTCAATGCTACTAATCCTTATTTCGAAGGCTTTGAAAATTATACTGATGACAATAGTCTTTTGAATGAATGTTGGAAAGAGTACTCCTCTGATTATGAAAATTGGAAAGTACGTACCCGAGCCGATAGTTATCAGCGTGAGGCATACGAAGGATCCAATTATGTTACACTCCGATATGGCACTAATAGCGCATTCGCTCGCAACTTCCAACTCGAAGGCGGTAAAAATTACCACATATCTTATATGTATACCATTGATGCAGCCAACTCTAATTGTAGTGCAATGATAGTATGGCGCAATGGCGATCGTGAAGCACAGCTTGCTACTGAACCATTTACTCCAAAAAGTTGGAGTAAAATCGAATATGATTTTGTAGCCCCAACGACAGGAGTTTATACCCTCGGCTTGAGAGTAACTATGGACTTTTCGCCATATTATGCTACAGTGGATAACTTTTCTATTGAGCAATATGGCTGGTCTGCACCAGAAGTAGTATCAGTGGCTAACATTACATCTACAAGTGCCGATATAGCATGGGTTGGTTCGACCGATAGCTATCAGGTACAAGTACTAAACGATCGCCTTGTAGTGCTTGATACAACAGATGTGTTTACATCGCTAAACGCTCAATCACTCTCACCATCTACATTATATACTGTAAGAGTGAGATCGAGCAAAGATGGTATGTTGTCTAAGTGGACTACAACTACCTTTACCACTGGTTGTGACGCTGCCGATGCGCCATATTTCCAGACATTCACCGATATACAGCAAGGTATCCCATCTTGTTGGTATGCCGAATTAGGCGCTGCCGACATTAATCTAAACGATACTTGGAAGTTGTCAAGTCAAAAAGACGATGGAGTGTTGTCAATCAATGTATCAAATGCACGTGGACACAATACGATTCAGTCTTGTCCAATCAATATTGATGGAACAAACGATGTTTTGTCATTCGATTACTATAATGATTCTAATAACGACTCATTGGTTGTTGTATTGAGCAACGACAAAGGTATTACATTTACCGACACTCTAATGGTGGCAAAGAAAACCTCTGCTCGCCAGAATTTCTCATATAGTCTCAAAGACTACGATGGAATGTCAATAGCAGTAGCGTTTATTGTCAATGCATCCAATTCGAGTGTAAACAAATTAATCTATGTAGACAATTTTCGTGTCAATTGTCAGGACGTAGACTTAGTACACAATGTAGTTAATATCTGTCCAAATCAACCATTCATTGGCTTTGGATACGATATACCAGCAAGTGCAACCTCCGAAAGTGGCATTGTAGAGTTTACTAAAACCCATTATGCTACCACCATTGGCCAATGCGACTATGTAGAACGTCTTATCCTAAATATCGGAGCAGGATACACCAACGAGATTGATGCCTCTATCTGCGAAGGCGACGTTTACGATGTAGAACCATTTACCTCTGGACTAAGTCGGGCTGGCAAATATGTTCATACATTTATTACTGAAGGTGGCTGCGACTCAACTATTATCCTTAACCTTTCGATACGTAACCCTCGATATAGTTTCGAAAAAACTATATGCGACACCGACCCATTCGATTTCGGAGGTAAACTCTTAGACAAGTCGGGAGTATATGCCGATACAATTAGTGTTGAAGGCAGTTGCGATAGTATTGTTACACTTACACTAACAGTAGTGCAAACACGTTTCGAAAATAGTGTAGAGGTGTGTGAGGGTACTAAATACGAGTGGCAAGACACAATATTAACTACCACAGGTGTATATGAACGCATATCAGAAAGCACCAATGGCTGTAACCGTATAGATGTTATCAACTTTACAGTGTTAGCATCGCAGTTTAGTTTAGATACCACTATCTGTTATGGTCAGTCAGTGCAATTTGGAGTAGATACATATTCTGCAACGGGAAAATATACCTATACTTTCGAGAATAAATTAGGTTGTGACTCCATAGTTACACTTACACTCACAGTGCTGTCTCCCGACACCATAGATATGACCGACTACGCTTGTCAGAATTATCCATACAGTGGCAATGGATTTGATGGTATAGAGGTAACGGCCGATACCGTACTCTATCGTTCGGTAAAAGATGCAGAAGGATGTGTTGCAATATCTCGTATTAATGTCGATTTCATAGAAACTGTCTATTCCGAATTTACAGAAGTCATCTCAACTGGTGATTCGTATAACTTCTGTGGCAATACCTATACCGTTGCGGGCGATTATACCTGTACTATGAAATCGTTAATGGATTGCGACTCCATAGTTACACTTCACCTTCAAGTTGGTACAGGATACGACAATTTGCAAGTTCAATCACTTATTATAGCTCCAAATCCTATCCATCGTGACGAAATTAGCTATGTAAATCGCGATTGGTCGGCTGCCGAACGTCAAAATATGGTGATAGAGGTGATTAATAGTGTCGGACAAGTTGTTTCTCGATATAATCCAACATCTTTCCCTGTTACCATTGCAAGTATCAATGTCAGCGGAGCATACTATATCCGTATAACTACAGGTACCGGACAAGTTTATATAGGTAAATTAATTGTAGATTAGCACTTTTGCCACTAACTATTAGTCTTTTATAAAACTTTAAAAATCAATGCGGCTGTAACACTCTTCGAGTTGTTGCAGCCGTTTTAGTTTGTTTTTGTCAGTGAATTACGACTGATTATCACACATTAAATTCCACGTTGGAGCAGTAATATTTTTTTTAAAAAATATTGTTTTAGTTAGTGCGTTTTTTTAAAAAATTATTATTAACTTTGCCTATCTCTATTATAACCTATAGTTGAAATTTTATAATTTATCGTAGTTGTCTAATAAAAAGCCTTGTTGCTTTTAATATTATTGTATATGAAAAGCAAAATCTACCTCTTATTACTATTGTTTTCCCTTAGTATTGTTGTTGACGCACAGTCGTTTACCTATTATTGCGGATTTGAACAGCCAGAAGATACTGCTGGTTGGCGTTTTGTGAAACGTCCAGCAGTTCAGTCGAATTTTGTAATAGGTAATGCTGTCCATCGTATAGGAACAAGTTCAATGTATGTATCCTCAGATGGTGGTGTCACTGCTGGATATATTAGTACAGCTTCAGGATATTCAATTGTTGCTTATCGAAAATTTACCCTTACTGCTGGTCAATACGATTTAGGATTCGATTTGCGTATCGTTGGTGATGCTCGTTCTGACAATGATGTTTTACGTGTAGCTTATTTTCCTACAACAAAGGCCGATGGTACAGCTCAAACTCCAGCAGCTACCGCCGTTGGCTCCAGTTTTTCGCCTGTTGTTTTGAATAATGCTTTTATAGATTACAAAGGTAAACAGGTCTTTGTTGGTATGCCATGGACTAATATTCAAGGAGTAATGACTATACCTCAAGATGGAGATTACTATTTGGCTTTTTATTTCAAAGAAAATGGAGGTATTAATTCCAATTTCAATCCAGGTCCGTGTATTGACAATATTCAAATTAGTACCAAACAAGTTTCTACCCATTGTGCTGCCAAACCCACCAATGTAAATGTAACCAATCAGGCAGGTCAAGTGGTAATTTCATGGCAAGGTAACGCTACTTCTTACGAATTAATGTACTATAGCACCTCCAACTCTTCCAATACATCATATAAGGTGGTCAACAACATTACCACTAATTCATATACTATCCCTATGGTACTTATCGAAGAGGGTAGTTATGTCTTTCACGTAAGAGCTATCTGTCCACCAGACACCAGTATTTGGGAGGAAACTAAAAATTTCTTGGTTTATGACCCAGCAGCCCACTGTCTCGACTTCTTAAATTTTACCGCTCCAGGTGTGACCTGTACCTCTGGTCTGTTTTCTAATCCTTATCGTACTGTAGGAGTTGTAGACTTTGGTCCAGAGAGCAAACAGAGTATCCATACCGTACATACCGATGGTTCCGAGTACGATAGACTTACTGGATATCAACTCAAAACAGTCCCCGATGGCTCATTGGCCTCTGTCCGACTTTCCAACTGGACAGAAACGAACTCCAATTCTGGCTCTATTACCTATACCTACACCGTAGATCCCGATGCTAAAGTGTTATTGTTGCGTTATGCTGCCGTTTTGCAGTATGCCGATCACCACCCAGCCAATGAGCAAACACGTATCCACGTAGAGGTACTCGATGTAAACAATCGCTTGCTATCGCACTGTACCGAAGCCGACTTTAACGCTCGCGATGTAGCCGAAGGTAATACTCGCGGTTGGAATACCTATCAACCTACAGATGATGAAGTTGAGAACTCAGAGTGTCCAATTAAATGGCTCAACTGGTCTATCTTGGGAATTAATCTCGAAGCATATGCAGGTATGACTGTTAAAATTAAGCTTACACTTTATGCTTGTTCTGCCGACTTCCATTTTGGCTATGCCTACTTTACTCTCGATTGTACCAAAGGTGACATTGAAGGCTTGAGTTGTGGCGAAACTCCCGACCATTTTACAGCTCCCGCAGGTTTCGACTACAAATGGTATAAAGCTAATGACCCTACAATGACCGAGATAAGCAATGAGCAAACCTATATACCGGCACTTGGCGATACGCTATCCTACTGTGTAGATGTAATGTATCCCGAAAACCATGCTTGCAAATTCCGTCTAAGTGCATATATGTTACCCCGAGTACCCATTTCTGCCGGTACATTTAAGCGCAATGCCGCAGGTTGTAAAAACGAAGTTAAATTTACCAATGTAGGTAATGTCTACGAATTTCCACCTACAGGTAATCCGCGCCCCACAACCGATACCATCCAATCTTACCTTTGGAACTTTGGCGACTATGGTACCTCGGTACTCAAATCACCTACATTGATACTTCCAAACGAGGGCGATACATTTCAAGTAGTACTCCGTACTGGATTTAATGGATGTATGGGATATGACACCTTTATGGTTAACGTGCCAGCAGTTTCTGGCTCCACAGGCTACGATACAGCCTATATCTGTGAGGGTAGTTCTATTATATTCAATGGTCATGAATATAGCCAAGCAGGCGATTACGAAGAGCAACTCCAAACCGTGTATGGTTGCGACTCTATACTCATGTTGCACCTTATGGTGCTTTCTCCAGATAGTATTCTTACATACGACACCATTTGCTCCGATCAGACTATAGAGTTTTTCGATCAGATAATTACCGAAGCTGGAGTGTACGAACATCACGTTCCCAGCTCGTTAGGTTGCGATACATTATTCTATCAGGTTACAGTTAAAGTTCACGATGTGCTGCAAATGTCGCTCCAGCCAAGCCCAAGTGATATCTGTGCTGACGATTCGGTATTTAGTATTCCATACAACCTACATCAAGGCATTGTTACAGGATATAGTTTAGAGTTTGATTCTACCGGGTTTACACCATTAGAATATACACCCATAGAGGACGATGTATTTATCGTGCCTATGCCTAAAGGGTTGCGCCCCAATAAATATTCGGGTACGGTAACATTTTACAATGCCGATTGTGGTAATATCGAAGTGCCATTCAATTTTGTAGTAAACTATCCATCCTCTATTCTTACTCAGCGGTGGAACGATGTGCTTAGTGTTTATAATTCTGAATATAATGGAGGATATGAGTTTATCAATTTCCAATGGTTTTTAGATGGAGAACCTGTCCCTAATATGATATCTTCTCATTTTTACCAACAAGGGAAAGATTTAGAGTTCGGACACGACTACTCTGTACTACTCACCCGATTAGACGACAACCTATCGTTTATGTCATGTGCAATCGTTCCTCAAAAATTCGAACTTAGCGACGACGTTAACAATGTTAATGTACTTTTCTCAGGTACAACAGTAAATGTAGAATCCCCAGCCCCTGCACGTGCCGAATTGTATAGTGTTACTGGTGCTAAAATAACTACTTGGACTATTTTGCAAGGCAACAACAATATACCACTCACCGACTTAGAGGGAGTTTACATCCTTCGCATTTTGTTTGCAGATGGCAACGTTCATACCGAGCGGCTGGTAGTTAAAAAATAGAATTTAACCTCGTTATCTATCCTCGTCTTTTGTGCTAAAGGAGGTTCTATAAATCTCAACAAGTGAATTTATAGAACCCACCATATTAAAAGAAAATATTTTTATTTACTTAATCTATTAATTTATGAAAAAGAAAAAACTTCTTCTTTTTGCTGTGTTATTGATAGCATGGCTCTTTGTGCCTCTACCTCTTGGGGCAAACACCTATGTAGAAGACAATTTCGATGGCTTGGCCGATGGTACGGCAGTTCCCGATGGTTGGGACAATACCAAAGGTACAACGAGCACCGTAGGTCATCGTTGGAGTCGCTTTTCGCCAGGCTTTGGTGGAGAAGGATTGTGCCTACGATTTAATAGTTATACCAATTCCAATGGTAATACTAACATTTTGTTGACACCATCGTTTACAATTCCTGCTAATAGTCCCGCTACTCTTAAGTTCAAATTTAAGAATCCAACAGGAGGTAAGCTTTCTGTTAATGTTACCACGGACGATGGAACAACGTTAACCTTGCTTGAAGACAATTTGTCTGCTTCGGATTGGACTGACAAAGAGTACTCTTTGAAACAATACGCAGGACAACTTATCCGTGTGGCTTTTTCTTCGGTAAGTAATTATGGTAATGGCGATGCATATCACTACTTGGATAATGTGCTTATTCAAGACCCATCGCAGTGCGCTCGCCCTATTAACCTTGGGCTTTATGGTGTTTCGCAGAATAGTGCCACCATTAGTTGGTCATTGGATTATGCTATTGCCGACCCTTATCAATACCAAATACGTGTACATAAGGAGTCGGACGGTACATCTGTTCTCACCAACAATGCTCTTGTACCCGATGGTCAGATGTACACTATCACTGGTTTGGCAGCAGGTACTGAGTATTTTATGACATTGAAGTCGGACTGCCAAGACACCTATCATGGTGTGTCTGATCTATCTCAAATATTCCACTTCTCAACACTGCTCGATCCTGTTACGTTGCCATACGTTCAGACATTCGATGCTGACGAGGATATGCCTATAGGTATTATTACCGATGGTCAAGTTGAAGTGTCTGACACACGATATGGTGCAACAGGACGTTCGGTAAAGCTCACCTCTACCGCTACCGATTTGGCACTGATAGTGTTCCCACAGATGGATCATTTTACCAACGATCTACAGTTTGCGGCATGGGTTCGTGCTACCGCAGTCAATGCCGAATATACTGTAGGTTTGATGTCCGACCCATCAGATGGTAGTACATTTGTACCAGTATATAATGGTGTGGTACCTACCACTTCTTCGTGGTTCAATGTACGCTTTAATACAGCCAATCTTGCTATGGCAGAGAAAAATTATAGCCTTGCTATAATGGTGCCGGATGGCTTTGCCAAATCTATCTTTTTCGACGAAGTACGTATCACCTCCATTCCTTCTTGTCCACGACCAGAACTCTTGACAGTTAGTGCTATAGACTCTGCCAATGCAACTCTTGCATGGGAGGGCAAAGTATCGCCACTCGTACGTCAAGTGCAATTGGTTGCAGGTACTGATACAACCTATCAGACTCTTACAACTAATCCTGGTCAGATCCGCAACCTAACATTCAATACCTCCTACACCTCAGTACGTGTACGTGAAATTTGTTCAAATGCAGTAGGCGACACTTCTGAGTGGTCGCTCCCCGCCTCATTTAAAACGTTATGTGGAATCAATCAAACTACTACGTTTAATGAGGAGTTCAACGCTGGTATACCCGAGTGTTGGAAACAACGTCAAACGGTTGCTCCAACAGGAACCAGTGGTTCAGACTTTGGAGATAATGCATGGGATAGTTATATGCAATTAGGTCGTCAAACATTGCGTCTGAAAGATGCATGTGCAGGAGCTCATACTCTTCTTATTGTTCAACCAATCTATATAGATCAGGCAGGCAAATACGATGTAGTGCTTGGACGTTATCGTAGCTCTGGAACTAAAGCCCAAGAGGGTATAGCTCTCTATATCAACAATACTCCAGATCTTGAGGGTACACCTCAGGTGTGTGGCTTTATTCCTTCTGGTTACACCTTTGCTCCTATTGAGAGTAATGAAGGTTGGTATCAGTATGTTTACAATATTCAGAAAACAGGAGTAGTCTATATCATCCTCGAAGGTATTACCCAATATGGTAATGCCTCATATATCGACTATGTGCGTGTAGAAGAGGCTCCTACTTGTCGTCCAATTGCTCGAGGAGGTTTCAACTTTACCGATGTTACCACTACAACTGCTAAACTTAGTTGGCCAACTTCGGATAATGTGCAGGGAACTATACTCCGTTATATCTTTACATGTCCCGAGCATACTATTGCCGACACCATTACCGTACCTTATACCGCAGGTGCTACTCAGTCGTACACTTTCAATGGTTTGACTCCAGGTACTCGCTACAACCTTAGTTGTTCGTTAGCCAATTATTGTGGTGGTACCGATACCTCTACCTACATAGAATATACCACACAGTTTGTTACTAATTGTTTGAGCCGTACTCTGCCTATGACAGAGGGCTTTGATGCAAGTTCCCAATTGCCAGTTTGTTGGGAACAAATTTCCGATGGTGCTAAGAATTATTGGAGCGTATATGAAGGTACTTCATACTCTGCAAAAGGAGGAAAAAGTATACAAATGCCTTATCACTTCTCTTCAACCAATCCGCTGTTAGTGTCGCCACAATACGATTTCCCCGATGGCGATTATCGTATATCGTTCTATATGTATCGTAGAAGCTTAAGTGGTCCTGTCGAAGGTGTTAAAATATGGATTAATGATACAAAAGATACCGTTGGTGGTAACCTTATAAAATATATGGTGGCAGATCTTGATGCTGCTCCTTCCGAGACGGCTTTGGGTATGTATAAGTATCATTTCGATTTCCATGCTTCAGGTCTTAACTATCTTGTTCTTGAGGGTATCACTGATCATAGATACACCATTTTCCTCGATGAAATTACTATAGAAGAGGCACCTTCATGTTCTGAAATGGGTAGATTCACACTCCAAGCACAAGGCGATACCTCTATTTTGGTTACACTTGCCGATGCCGAAATCACAGATTGGGAAGCTATCTATGGTCCGAAAGGATTTAGCATAACAAATGGAGAGGGTACTATAGTGTCTTCGTCGACTAATAGCCTTACCATTACTGGTCTTACAGGCCTTACCGAGTACGAAGTATATATCCGTCGGGTATGTGGCACAGAGCATTCGGCTTGGTCTGACTTTTCACAATCGGCAACTACTTTTGCTACTCCATTTGTAATACTTGGCACAAGCGAATATTTCGAGGATTTCGAGTCGTTTAGAGATGGTGAGAATATTAAAAGGTATTTCGTTACTGTTAACTCTTCGGGTAATGCTGGTGTGGCTCCAATAGCGGAAGATTCCGAACATAATACAAAGGCATTCGCCGGTACATTATATGCTAAGCAGCGATATGGTTATGATCAAATTCATTATATACCTGTTCGTCTTACAGCCAATGTCAACTACTCAGCTTCGGGTTACTTTGCGCAAGATGGCAATTTGGCTACTACCACGTCAGCAGCTATAGTACTTATGTCAGCACCAGTATTTAATGGAGCTACAGAACTTGCCTCTATGGTGGTATTGAAAGAGTGGACATATTTAGAAGCCTACTTTACAGTTCCAACCGATGGTGTCTACTATGTTGGTTATCATCTGAAACAAAACTCTACACCATGGCTTGTAGGTATGGACAACCTCCGCATACGAGAGCTCTCTTGTATACCACCTACTAATTCAACAGTTTCTCAGATTACTACCAATTCGGCTCGTATCGATTGGGGTTCAACAGCCACAGAGTGGGAGATTAAAGTTACTGGCGAACGTCTTTCGGATTATAACTCAAACGTAACAATGGTATTTAACGATACTGTTACCGATAAGTTTGTCAATGTTCCAGGCTTGACAGCCAATGCCGAATACTTCTATGCTATTCGTACATTGTGTGGCGAAACACCAAGCGATTGGAGTCAGCCTAAGTCGTTCCGCACTGAGTGCGATGCTGTTACCACACCTTACTCATTAGATTTTGAGGATGTAGATATGGCAGATCTCCTTTGTTGGAATGTGCAAGGCGAAGGCGCCTCGGTAGATCGTTCAACTACTGCCTACGCCGGCTCTGGCTCACTAAGTGTTCGTTCGGCTATGCTGGTGTCGCCACAATTTGTGGTTACTTCGCTTGCCGACTATATGACTACCGGTTGGGTACGCTCCACTATAGATAGTGCTTCGTTTGCTATAGGTGTTATGACGGATCCATCGGATATCGGCACATTCGAGCCTATGGGTTCTATTTTGATACCTAAGAAAAATATATGGCAAGAGTTTACCTCATACTTCACACTTCTTAACGACCCCGATTATGTAGACTTTGTAGGAGCTAAATATATAGCTATTACAGCATCTACACCAGAGGCTACATACTATTTCGACGATATTTTGGTAGACGAAATACCTACTTGTCCTAAACCTACCGAACCAATGCTCACCAATATTACTGCCGAGCAGTTTACATTGGGTTGGTTACCAAGTGGTTCAGAAACACAGTGGCAGGTGTTGCTCAAAAATAATTTTGGCACTATATTGCTCGATACCGTTGTCAATACCAATCCTTGTACTATAGAAGGCCTTCGCGGCAACACTATCTACAACGTTTATTTGGCATCTATTTGTCAATCTGGCGATACAAGTTCATTTGCAAATTGTGGTTCATTTACTACACCTTGTTCTACTGAGCATTTGCCATTCCATATGGTATTGACTTCAGACAATTCGGGTATTCCTGCTTGTTGGGAGAAAGGAGCGAGTAATAGCTCATCGACGTTCGACTGGCGTACAGTAACCGCTGATGGTTCGCTCTGCTTGCGTTTTAACGACTATGGTTCTTACACTCTTTATTGTAGTTCTATAATTACTCCAGTCATTGATTTGGGTAATGCTCCTGCGATAGTTTTAGGTACCGATGTTAAGTGTTATAGTGCACAGTCGCTCAGCGTAATTGTTCATGACCAAACTACATTGGAGATTGATACTATAGGTGTTATAGCAGCTACATCTGCTAACGAATCGGCATATTACGAATTTGATATGTCCTCTCATTCAGGACATATGGTTAAGGTTGAACTTCGTGGTATTGGAGGCGCATCGTCAAGCTCTAATATCTTGATATATACCTTGACTGTTGAAGAAACTTTACCTTGTTCTAAACCTAATGGAGTAGCTAAGGTAAGTGCTGCCACTACAACAATAGACTTCTTGTTGACAGACAACAATGTGGAACATACAGCCTGGCAATATGTTATTGGTGCTCTCGATTTCGATATCAATACAGCTACCCCTGTCGATATTACATCTAAGCAGTTCCAAGTTAAAGGTCTCTCGGCATCAACATATTATCAGATATATGTACGTGCTGTCTGCGGAGAAAACGAGTACTCTCTATGGTCTACGCCTATCACTGCTTCTACAGATTGTGAGGCTCAATCTATCCCTTATTACGAAGGTTTCGAAGTCTATACCTCGCAATCGCTTTATGATGCTTGCTTTAAACTTATTAGCAACAAAGTAAATGGTAACAATACTCCTCGTGCCGAGATTGAGACTTCTACTTATAAATACGAAGGTGCACAGGGTATGAAGCTGTATTCATCTATTGACGATCCATTCTTTATTGTATTGCCGGAGATGGAAGATGACCTCTATACACTTAAACTTCAGTTCTACTATCGTAATGAGTCTTTGGTATCTTCTAACTCACACCTAACTGTAGGTGTGATGTCAGATCCTGCAGATCGTTCTACATTCGTAGCTATTACAGAATTGCCATTTGTCAACACATTTACAAAGGTTTCTGTGGCATTCGATACAGTAGCTGCAGTGGCTGGTGAGTTTAATGGTCGTATCGCATTTAAGTATGGACCTACTGTAAGTAGGTACAATTGTGGTCTCGATGCTATCCGCATTTCGTCGCTTACTGCATGTACTCCTGTTGAGCAAATTATATTAAATGAAGTTACAAGTGGCAGTGTAACAGTAGTTGCTCAATCAGAGCGCCGTGCTGCTCAATACGAAGTGGCTTATGGCGTAGGAGCAACAACTGCTGACGAATGTACTAGCTCGATTATTGTAAATAGCGATACTATTACTATCAATGGTCTTTTAGAGGGTCATTCGTATAACCTATTTGCACGCTCTATCTGTGGCGAAAACGATACCACTGCTTGGTTTGGTCCTATGATGGTACAATCAGGATGCGATGTCCACGTGCTTAATCAAGGCGACCAATATGTCGAAGATTTCGATATTGATGGTCAGGCTGGCTCATTCCCAGGATGTATCTATCGCTTAGAAACTTCTACTGTTAGTGGCACCAACTATCCAATTCTTACTACTACCAATAAGGTAACAGGTACACATAGTATGTATCTCAAGGGTATTAATTCGGTAGTATTGCCTAAGTTCTCGGCTGCTACAAAGAACTTAAAAGTTTCGTTCAGCGTACGAGGTACCGGTACACTCTATCTTGGTACTGCCAACGATTACGATCGCAGTAGCTTCCGTTCGGTATCTACATTTAGTCTATCTTCAGGTAATCAGTTTGCACGTAAAGAGGTAGACTTGTCTACTTACGACACCGAAATGGGCGATATGATAGTATTCTATACTCTTGTGGGTACAACCGAAGTTTACATCGATAGCCTTGTAGTTGAATGGGCTCCTACTTGTTACGCTCCACGTAATATTAAAGTGGTAGCTTCTGCCGATACTACAGCAACTATAGCTTGGCGTACTGCCCCCGATGCTACTATGAACGAGTATGAGGTAATTAATGTTACTGCTTCCGACACTATAGTAGGTACCATCGTAGGCGACACTCTTCGCCTTATAGGTCTTGCCCCAGTATCAAATTACAAAGTTAATGTACGCACTCATTGTGGTACTATTGATACTACAGATTGGTCGTCAGTTACTTTCACAACTACTGAAATTCTGGCTACCGCACCTTACGTTACTTCTTTCGAAGACGAAGAAGATAATGCCAGTTGGAAATATGTTACTGCAACCAATCATTCAGATAAGTTTATTATCGGCTCAGATCCGGCAGCAGTAAACACAGGTACTAAATCGTTATATGTATCTAACAATAATGCTTCTTATGCTTACTCTGGACCAGATGGTTGGTATAATGATCTGTATGATGAGACTGTCTACGAACATGAAACATTCTTTGCTTATCGTACCATATACTTAGAACAAGGCTTGTACAATATTTCTTTCGATTGGAAAGGTATTGGTCGTGATGGCGGAGCGTATTATTATGATATTTTCGGACGAGTATTCCTTATGCCAAACAATGGTTCGCTCTCTGCTGATTATACTGGTTATGCAACAAATGCACAAAACATTATGTTGTCTGACCAATTGTGGAAAGGCTCTACTTGGGCTACAGCCACTCGCAATTTCACTATTGTCAATGCAGGGATATATCGTATAGTAGTGGCATGGGATCAGGAAGAAGATCCGGGTACTAACTCTACTCCTCTTGCTATAGATAACCTATCTATCACTCCTCTCTCTTGTTCCGACGTGGTTAATATGACTGCTAAAAATGTATTAGAGTCCAGTGCTACCATTACGTTTGTCAATCCGAATGATGACAAATCTACCGAGTGGTACTATACCTCAGGTACATTTGTTAGCGACACTCTTGTTGTAACTAACGACACTATTAACCTCACGGGTCTTACCGAATCTACCTCTTATACTGTATATGCACGCTCTGCTTGTGCCGACGAATATAATCAGTGGATACAAGTTTCATTTACTACTCCTTGTCGAGCTATCGTAGTAGATGGTGCTAACCCATACTTCGAAGGATTTGAGTCGTATACCGAATCTGATAAGTTATTGTTTCAAGTAGATAACTGTTGGTCGGAGTATAGCTTAGGTACATCAGGATCAACTGCTAAATTTAGGATTCAAACCTCTCCACAATCTTACGATCGTGAACCTTACGAGGGTAATAACTATCTAAGTATCCAGTATTTAACAGACAATGGTATTGTTCGAGACTTTATGCTTGAGGGCGGTCGTTCGTACGACATATCCTTTATGGCTAAGTTAGACGAAACAAACCCATGGTGTTTAGCCGAAGTAATAAGTATAGATGGAGATTATTACGAAACTTTATCTACTGCTTCGCTTGATAACGAATGGAAGAGCTACTCTGCATCGTTTACACCACCAACAGATGGAGTTTACACACTTGGTATTAGAATTTATCTGACATCCTCTCCATGGTATGCTTGTGTAGACAATTTTGCAATTGAGTATTCAGCTTATGGTGCCCCACAAGGTCTTACAGTTTCGGAAATTACCGCAACTGAAGCCGATATTGACTGGACAGGCGTTAGCGATTCCTATCAGATACAGATTAAAAATGGCGGTCTCGTCATTATAGACTCTGTTGGCGATTTCACATCGTTCCACGCTACAGGACTTTCGCCATCAACAACCTACACAGTAAGTGTTCGCACCAATCAGGATGGTGAATATTCTAAGTGGTCTAACACTACATTTACCACAGATTGCGACGTAGTTAACGTACCATTTGTACAAGACTTCTCTGCAATAACTGGAACAATACCAAATTGTTGGGATAATACAACTGGTTCTACCGGAACTACTTCTAATACTTGGAAGGTGGCATATCAGGATGCCGATAGTGTGCTCTATATAAGTGTATCACTTGCAAAGGGTAAGAATATGATAAAGACACCAGGTATCGATCTCGGTACTACTACTAATCTCTTGTCTTTCGACTATTGCAACACATCAGCATACGATACCTTGATAGCAGTTATTAGTACCGACCATGGTCAGACCTTTACCGATACACTGCTTCAGGCACCACGTACTACAGCACGCAAAACCTTTACGTACAATCTGGAAGACTATGTAGGCGATACCATTATACTGGCATTTATTAGCAATGCTTCGTATCAGAATACAGGTTTATATATGTATGTAGACAATGTCCGTATTAATTGTAAAGGCGAAGATGTTGTTCACAATAATATATCGCTTTGTCCTGGAGAGCCATACTTTGGTTATGGTTTCAACGTTCCAGCATCAGCAACAAATCAAAGTGGTATCTTAGAGTTTACTAAACTCCATATCGGTGAAACACTTGGCGAATGTGACTATACCGAAAAGCTGATATTGGATGTCAAGCAAGGAGGCATACAGATAATTGATGCATCTATCTGTATAGGCGAAATGTATGTATCCGACTTGTTCCCAACAGGAATTTCGTCGCCAGGATCGTACACCACTTACGCTCAGTCTGAAGATGGTTGTGATATAACAGTTTATCTCAACCTCACAGTGTCTAATCCTTATTATGAGTATGAACACATTATTTGCGATAACGATACCTATACCTTTGGTGGCAAAGTGCTCAATAAGTCAGGCATTTATACCGATACTATCCAAGTACCTGGTAGCACTTGCGACTCTATTGTTAAACTCACACTTAATGTGTTGCAATCTCGTTTCGATGAGAAAATGACGGTTTGTGAGGGCGATCGCCTCAACTGGCAAGATACTATACTCACTACCACAGGTAAATATCAGCGCAAATATACCAACTCGCTTGGTTGCGACTCTATTTACACAATGGACTTCACCGTTTTAGGTAAATATTTCGAGGTAGACTCTACAATTTGTAGCGGTCAGTCGGTTAAATTTGGAGTTGAAACTTATTTCGACTCTGGCGATTACACCTTTACTTTCGAAAACCAATTGAGTTGCGACTCAATAGTAACACTTCACCTAACAGTTACACCTCCGGATACATTAGACTTTGACGACTATGTTTGCGAAGGCTATGAGTATTCAAACGATGGAATAAACTATATCACCATCACCAAGGATACGGTGCTTGAACAGCAAAAACAAAGCATAGGTGGTTGTATTACTATTAACCGTACATATGTTGACTTCTTAGAGACTAAGTATTACGAGTATACCATAAACTTAGCCGAGGGCGAAACCTACAATTTCTGTGGAAATACAATCTCAAAGGCAGGCGATTACACTTGTACATATCAAACTACCGAACATGGATGCGACTCTGTAGTTACGCTTCATCTAAATGTGGGAACAGGAATTGATATGGTCGAGAGCCAGCAACTCATCGTGGCACCTAATCCAATAAAACGGGGCGAGGTGAGCTATGTAAATCGCGATTGGTCGGCTGCCGAACGTCAGAATATGATAGTTGAGACCCTTAACTCACTTGGTCAAGTCATTCAACGCTTTAATCCGTCATCGTTCCCAATTGAAATTGGCAATCTTCAAGTGAGCGGAACTTACTACGTCCGCATCATTACTGGTACAGGCGAACGATATGTAGGTCGTTTGATTATTAAATAGTAAGCAGTATATCATTGTACTAACTAACTGAAATAGTAATTAGCGATATCAAGTATTGCGGTTGCATCAACAAATAATTGATGCAACCGCTTTTTGTTTTATTTGTGTCAATTATCGTTAACCCACATTGCGCACTAACCTGAAAAAATATCCTGATTTTCAATATCTTTATTTTTTTCATCTTCTCCTGAAAGTGAGGTTGCTAAAAGATACTTGCCGTGCATGTGTTTTAGTTGATCGTCTCGCTACTTATTTCTTTTATAAGTCATTGAAATTGCACGATTGTGGTCATCATATTTGATGTCAATATCGTATAATTTCACCATTCCAGTATACTTTGCTTGTAAGCGTATGATACGTTTTTGTACTAAATCCTTTGATTTTGTTCCTTTTCCCTCAATCGACTTTTTGACAGCTTCTAATCCTTCCTCATAACGCAACGTGCGTTTTTATACATACTTTGCTCTTTTATAGTTTTAGCTTCACTATCAACCAATAAAACCTCATTGGAAAAATCATTTACATCAAGTGCTACCTTTTGTAATCGTATATTTTTGACATTTATTATCTTCAACTTCCTGAATTTCAGGTCTATTGGTCAAAACTAACACCCATTTTGACCAATAGGTCATTTTTTATCTGTCATAATAACTACACGAGTGAAAAATGAGTTCGTAAGCGAGAAATGAACAAGAACCATTCCTATAAACAAATTTTCAGACAACTCTCAACTTATAGGAAATCGAGGGTGACTGAAGATGGAAAATGGAACAATGTGACAATGCTCAAATATGTCGAGTAACTAGTGGAGATACTTGGTGTATAGGGGACAGAATTGTCGTTTCTTTAATACAATGTTTAACAAATAGAGTGAAGTCTGTGCGCAATGTGGGTTAATAAAAAAACTAAAAGCGAACCACAATCAAATTGCGGCTCGCTTTTGTATGTAGTTGTT